>Ga0222650_1000309_pt1 | contig 40835 bp, 20 predicted proteins | sample AntAcemetagen367_FD_179820 | JGI IMG/M metagenome (GOLD analysis project Ga0222650, IMG submission 179820) | Saline water microbial communities from Ace Lake, Antarctica - #367 | ecosystem: Environmental > Aquatic > Non-marine Saline and Alkaline > Saline | place: Antarctica: Ace Lake... | reverse complement strand
AGTCGCGGAGATCGGGCGGAAGCAACAGTGGGGTATTGTGATCAACGTGGACGAATTTGGCTGCCATGCGGAAGATTAACGCAATGTTCTTATGAACATCCAGCGCTAAGTCCGACAGACTGCTAGTGCGAAACTTGGGTTAGGTAAAACGTATTACGTCTTCCTCCTTTTACCGAAATCCCATGAGCAACCAGATCCTTACCAAGCAAGATACTCAACTTGTAGATGAGCAGTATGCTTGGCATAAAACAAAGAGGTGATTCCCTATATCTAAAGGGATTGAATCGCCTCTCGCTTTGAAATCTGCTCCAGATGCAAAGATTCCTCGCAAAGGAATTTCAACTGAAGGGATGACACTGCTACTCCGTGACGCGCACCAATCTCTGCCAAATACTAGGCCTGTAAAAATACCCGCATGAGATCAAGAGATCAGCCGAAGACCGACAGGCAGAAGCCTCCGCTGGCCCATTTGCTTGGCTAGCATGCTCACGTAGGGAGCCGACCCAATTGCCAAGTTCTCCACGATCTATTTCTGCGGACCACTGGTTAGATGCGCGATCAGGTCCTTCCGCTCATCGTTCTTGGGCAGCAGGCTTGCCAAGCCTGTGTCCTCGTGGCCCGTGCACACCAGCCCCACTTTCACCCCCCTTCAACGACGCCCTAACGAACTCAATCCCAAAAGTAAATTCCTAGCAGCCAGCTGGGCATTCCTGCCCGCTCCCCATCCTCAACCAACTTTTCCCATCACTTCCCCCAGCTCTTCCTAAAAACCAGCCTGGCATGTTTTTTGTGTTTTTTCGACTGAAGCACCGGAAGAACCCGCAATCGTGCCCACAAAAGCGAGTCCGCCGCCGATCTTCCGCCGGGAAACCCCCGCCACCACATCGTGTCCCGAATCCGTTTGCAAATCGCGCCAATGACTTCGCAACTCGCTCAGATATCCCCCTCCGCTGAGGCCGTTATAAGGATTTTGCGCCTCGGTCGCGCGAATGATGACACGTCCCAGATCGAGACGCAAAATGGCATCCCTCAGGTAAATCGCGCGGACCAAGGTCGCCGAAAACTCGATCCTCTCCAGCGCAAGCGCGAGATCACTCCCAGCATCCTCATAAAAATCAAAGTCCGCATCCACCGCAAGATCGAAGGCATACATCCTCGTCCCAGCCTGACCCGCTGTCACCGTCGAAGCCGTTGGGAATTCATAGTCAGAAAAAGGATCATAACTTGTGGCCCGCGTATCCACCACCTCCCCGCCGAGCGTAAACCAAGTCCCCCCGCGATCGAAATAGAGAGCCCCGCGAAAGACCCCATCATCCTGCAGAACCCCGCAAGAAACCGCACCCGGTCGCCCATCCACGCTCCCCAGATACGAACGCTCCTCCACGACCACCGCCGCGTCGTAAGCACCGGCAGCATTTTGAACCAGCAGCTCGAAATTATCCCCGCGAAGATCCAACCGCTCCAGCTGCATCGTGAAAGTCTCTCCATCCCGCACCACCGCCTGCGAAAGAGTCAGAGGTGCGGAAAAGACCGACTGAACAGAGAGAATGAGGGCCAGTAAAAAGAAGCAGGAGTAGGTAGACATCGGGAGTTTGGGGAAAGGCCGTTACAAAAGCCCAATCCTAAGCTTCGTATTGCTGGAAGTCATTCGAAAAGGGATTCTTGCATTCCCACTTTTCTCAATTTGTGTTGAGTCAATCCCGTCCGGCAGCAGCCCGAAGCTCTTCCCCGATTTTGGGATTCTCACTCATCCACTTTCGGACGTCAAAGACCTTGTCCCCGCCTTCTTCCTTGGCAAAAAAACGGGCCCCGACATGGGCGAGGGCCTCGGCACGCAGAGGGGGATCATCGATGGTAGCGGCCATATCCATCGCTCTTGCAGATTCCTTTTCGGAAATCTTCGCCACACAGGTGGCAACCGCGATGTCCCTCTGGCGCGAGGGCGGAAGAGTCTTGACCCATTCCTCCAACTTCTTCTTCTGCTCCGGGAGCCAAGACCAGGCGGAGACGATGCCGCGGATCGCAGCATCGCGCGCGGCGCCAGGAGGAAGTTTCGCCAGCCAAGCAGCGGCTTTTCCGATTCCCTCATCATTCTCGCCATTTTCAGTGAGCCAACCGGCAGTCCATTCGGCGGCATGAACCAGCATGATAGATTCAGCGGATGCTTTCACGTCGCGGTGCAAACGCATAGCGACGAAATCCGCAACGGCGGGCAGATGCTCTTCTCTCCAATTCTTCCATCCTTCCAGCGTGGCTTTGAGAGCGGCAAGTCGCTGATCGGGATCGACAAGAGCGATCGCTTGTTCGTATGCCTTCGCGCCATTTAGTTCGCCGTGATTTCGCGCCAAGGTTTTCACCAGTTCGAGGCTACGCAAAGGAACGCGCGAATCACCGTCGAGTTGCGCGCGCGCCCACAATCGAAGGGCGGCGGCCTGCGTGGCCTCCGGATCCTGGTTTGGCCATTCGTAAAAGAAGAGCTCGTTCAAAGCCTGCTCACGGACCCGGCTCGATTTAAGAGAGATCATCACTTCAAAGGCTCCGGCAGGATCGTGCCGGATCCAGTTGTCGATCGCCGTCTGATAGCTACCCCACGGCTCGGAGGACGGATTCGATGGGAAATATCCACTCGATTTAAACTCCAAGCGTGTCAGGTCGGCTAGTGCGAAACGGTCAGCGAAGCGGATAGCCTTCACCGGGTCCGCTTCGGCGATCCCAGCAAGAAGCGCCTCAGCTTGGGTGTCCCTCGACAATTCCTCTCCCGGTGGCTGGAAGCTCTCGGCGGCGCCATCGGGATCGGTTCGGCCCCAAGCCGTGAGCACCGGCGCCCGGTCACGGAGCGGAGACTCGGATCCAAGGTAAGCGAGCGCATCTTGCGGTGCCAGTTCCCCCCAGCAGCGCAGGAATTCCTCGCGAAGAGTCATGTCCGGCCGACGCCCGGCAAGTTTCATGACGGGGTCTGCTAGAGTTTCCATTTCAGCAGCTTTGGCGTCCGCAAAAGCGGCCCTAACTGTCATCACCTGTTGCTCCGCGTCGATGATCTCACTCGCCTCGACCAGCTTTTTTAAAATCTCACTGGAACTTGGTTTGTCCGATGAAACAGAAGGTTCTCCCGTCGGCATTGCGAACCAGCCGATAGCAATTCCGGCCACCAGAGCCAAGGTTCCTGTCACCATCCTATTTTTCATCACCACCTCCTTTGTCGTTCTTCTTTCGTAAGAGTTCTAGCTTCAGTTCCGCAGCCAGCTCCGGGTGGCCCGCAGACCACGCCTCGAAATCAAAATCCACCGTCTCGTTGTCGTCCTTCATCGAGAAAATTTCGTGAGCGAGAGACTCGAAGCAAAGGCGGCGCAAGCGAGGGTCATTCATGGTGGCGGCCCACTTCAAGGCACTGCTGGGATCATCATGATCTTCCAGTCTAACAACGAGCCAGTAGGTTGCGTCGTCCCGTCCTTTGGAAGGAGTCAACGAGGCGAGCCACGTCATAACCGGCGCATACTCGCGCTTCTGGACTTCCTGGAAAATCTTTGGATCAACCCCGCCATTGGGCGAGGCTTCTTTCAGAGCGAGGTCCCAAGCGTGATTGAGCCGGGTGCGGGCAGCAATTTTGATGCCCGCCTCCCGCAATGGACCGGCGGGCAGGGCCTCAACCCACGCGACCGCTTGCTGGAAAACGTGCTGTGCGAGGTTCTTGCTGACCAAGCGTGCGGCATAGTCCGGGAAGTCGGGGCCGCCGGGATCTTCAAAGGAGTGATTGGCAATCCCCGCTGCGGTGAAGGCGGCCGCTTCCTCAAGATCGAAAATCAGCCAACCTGCGAGCGCCCCACCCAGCGCTGCGGCACGCTTGTTTTTGTCTTCGATGGCCGCCGCCGCGTCCCAAGCAGCCTTCCCTTCCGATATTCCAAGTGAGGCCGCCGCTTCACTAAGCAAATCCATCCTGCCGTGGATTATTGTCGGGGTGGTATCGCAGTATCGATAGGGAAGAGTTTGGTCGCTTTCCTCCTCGTCAGTTTCGATCAGGTCGGGTTCTACGGAGGAATTCCCTCTCGCGAATGGGTCGACTTCTGCAAAAGGATCGCCTTGATTCTCATAAGCGACATACTTCGACAACTTGAGGATCTTTACGAAAGCCTCTCGCGGATCGCGGAGGAGGTAGGCCTGCATCGCGGTGTGGGTTGTCGATTCGCGCAAGCCACGGTCGGCGATCTTGGCAAGCGAAAGCAGGGCAGCATCAGGATCAGAGATTAGCCAATTCGAAAAGAGGGCGTTTAGCGAAGCCCGCTGCAAGGGGTCGTAATGGAGTAATAACATGGCCTCAAGGGCAGCTTCCGGATCACGGTAAATCCACGAGTAAAGAGCCAGCCCGAAGGGGTCGCGCGGACGTTCGACCGGGACATATTCAAGGAGGTCCCAGGTCGCGGAATAGCGTGCACGGATCTCGTCGCGGTTTTCAGGAGTGAAGTGATACTCGCCGCCCATTTCCTGTGCATCGGCAAAACGGAGTGCTTTCGCAGGATCCACCGAGGAGAGTCCATTGAGAATGGCATCCTGCAGTTCTCGCGAATACTGACTTTCGAGTTTGGGATCGTAGGCTGCCATCGCGGCATCGGGATCGGTCCGCGCCCAGGCCGTCCAGACGGATTCACCCATTCCAGACCAATAGGATTCGTGCTCCTTGAGAAATCCAAGCGCATCGAGTGGCGCGAGTTTGCCCCAGCGGCGGTAGAACTCGGAGCAGATGATCCAGCCGCCGTCTCCTCCCTCCTTCTTGGAAAACTCTACCGTAAACTCTTCGACCCGCGTCTTAAGAGGCGTCAGTTCAGCCAACCCGAGATTCGCAAAAACAGCGCGGGAAGCCCACCTTTGCTCCTCTTTGTTGGAGTACTTCAGAGCAGCCGCGAACTGTTCCGCCATCGTTCCGGCAGAGGGTTCGAGTTTTTTCTTATCCAGAACATCCGATCCTTGCATGCGTTTTCCGAACGATGGTCCTGCAGTCGCACCGTCCACCGGGGCTTTTGCACCGTCGAGGGTTCGCAGGGTGAATCCGACGCCGATTCCGCAGACGAGCAGGATAACCACCTGTGCGAGCCCATGTTTTCGCATCACAGCCATCATTTTCATAAGCCTATTCAACAGAGATTCAAAAGTGACTTCAAGGTTTCGATACGGACTCTAAGGTAGGTGCTTTTTAAGTAAATCGCTTGAGGGCGTCGTCAAAGAAATTGGAGAGGGAGAGAAAAAAACTTTCGTAATAAACCTTCAATGCCCCGCTCGGCAATTGCGCTACCGCCAGCCCCCCCTTTTCCATTTAGTGATAGCATCCTCCCACTTTTTTCGTAATTTCTCCTCTCATGCGTTTTACCCTATCTCTCCTCCTTCTGACTTCGCCCCTCATTGCGAAGGACTTCGCCCAGAGCCCCAAGCTCCACGCCAAGGACACCCAGCGCCTCCACGAACTCTCCGCTGACATCTCCGGACTCGCGACCCTCGAGCTCTACGTCAACGACCTCGGCAACGAATCACACGACTGGGCCGCTTGGGTCAATCCCACCTTCCACACCAAGGACGGTCAAAAAATCCCCGTTACGAAAGGGCACATCGCCCACGCCAAACAGGCCTGGAACGACCTCCAAATCAACAAATCAGTCGGCGGAGGGGCCCTCACCATCGACGGTAAAACCTACGACCACGCCCTCGGAACCCACGCCAAATCCACCATCCAGCTCAAGGTTCCCAAAGGGGCCGTGAAATTCACCTCCCAAGTCGGAATCGACGACGGTGGCGCAGTCCAAGGCGGAAAACCCTCCGAAGCGGCGGTGCAATTCACGATTCGCGCTCCCAAAGATCCCAACGGCCCCTGGGAGTCCGACCTCGACCACAAACTCGTCGACCTCGCCCAGTTCAAACTCCCCGAGGACCTCGAGATCTCCGTCTGGGCCACCTCGCCTCTCCTTTATAATCCCACCAATCTCGACATTGACCACGCGGGCCGGATGTGGGTTGCCGAAGGCGTGAACTACCGCCGCCACAACGGACGCCGCCCCGGCGGTGACCGCATCGCGGTCCTTCAGGACACCGATGGCGATGGCAAGGCCGACACCTCCCACACCTTCGTACAGGAAAAAGGTCTTATCGCCCCCCTCGGCGTCGCCGTTTTTGACAACGTCATCTACGTCTCCCAACCACCCGAGCTCCTCGTCTACACCGACGTCGACCGCAATCTCAAGTTCGACCCCGCGATCGACAAACGCGAGGTCCTCCTCACCGGCTTCAACGCCCGGAACCACGATCACTCACTCCACTCCGTGACCGGCGGACCGGATGGCAAACTTTACTTCAACAACGGAAACTGCGGGGCCGTCTTCAAGGACAACTCCGGCAAAAACTTTTACATGGGCGGCCCCTACGGCGGCGGCGGCGGCGACTTCCTCGTCGACCACATCGCCGTCTCCGGAAAGCGCTCGGACGATGGCCATGTCTGGACCTCCGGCTTCACCGTTCGCATGAATCCCGATGGCACCAACTGTGAAATTATCGGCCACGGCTACCGCAACTCCTACGAGCAATCGCTCGACTCCTTCGGCAACGCCTTCCAAAACGATAACGACGATCCACCGGCCTGCCGCGTCTCCTACATCCTCGAATACGGCTGTGCCGGCTACTTCACCCGCGATGCCAAACAAGGCTATCGCGCCGTGAAGCGCCCCGGCCAAGACCACGGACGCGCCCACTGGCGTCAGGACGACCCCGGCACCATGGATGCCGGCCACATCTACGGCGGCGGCTCCCCCACCGGTGTCAGCATGTATGAAAACGGAGCCCTCCCCGCGAGCTACAACGGTTCCTTCTTCTCCTGCGAACCCGGAAAAAACACCGTCTTCCACTACAAGCCCGAACCCCAAGGGGCCACCTTCAAACTGGAGCAAAAAAACCTCACCACCACCAACCCCAACAAGGAATACGCCGGATCCGACTTCGTCGGCGGCGGCGCCGATCCCAACGACACTAAGATTCTCTTCCGCCCCTCCGACATCGTCGTAGGCCCGGACGGAGCCCTCTACATCTCCGATTGGTATGACGCCCGCGTCGGTGGCCACGGCGACCGCGACGATTCCTGCTCCGGCACGATCTATCGCATCGCCCCCAAAGGCTTCAAACCCAAGGTCCCAAAATTCGATCTCAAGACAGTCGCAGGCGCCATCACCGCCCTCAAAAGCCCCGCCGTCAACACCCGCTTCCTCGGCTTCACCGCCCTCAAGGAGCATGGTGAAAAATCCCTCCCCGCGATCCTAGAGCTCCTCTCGCACGCCAATAAGAGAGTGGCGGCCCGCGGCATCTGGCTCCTTCCCCACCTCGGTGAAAAAGGCCTTACTGAATGTCTCAACCTCCTTGGCAACAGCGATCCCGATATGCGCCTCGCCGCTTACCGGGCTCTTCGTCGCGCCGATCAGAACATTCTGCCCTATGCCGAAAAAATGGCTCACGACTCAGACCCGGCCCTCCGCCGCGACGTCGCTCTCTCCCTGCGCGACCTTCCGGCCGCCAAGACAAAACACATCTTCGCCCAGCTCGCCGCCAAGGTCGATCACACCGACAAAAACGCCATCGAAGCGATCGGCCTCGGGGCCGCCAATCAAGAGTCCGTAGTTTGGCTCGCCATTAAAGAAGCGATGAAACCCGGCGCTCCCCACGAATGGTCCGAGCAGTTCGCCAAGCTCACCTGGCGTCTCTGGCCCGCCGCCGCTGTCGCTGATCTCGAGGCCCGCGCCCAGCACCCCTTGCTCACTCCCGAAGAACGGGCCTTAGCGGTCGAGTCCCTCGCCTTCATCGATGACAAATCAGCTGCTGAAGCGATGCTGAGCCTCGCCGCCAATAGCCCCGCCAAAGGAGATGCCGCCAACTGGCTCCTTCGCAATGGCAACGGCGAATGGAAGAAATACGACATCGCCGGTGAACTCAAAAAGCGCGGCATTTACGATCCCGCCAAGATCGTCGTCACTGCCATCACCGCACCCAAGGCCGACCCTCCTAAATTCACGGTTGAGGACGTCCTCAAGCTCAAGGGCAATGCCGAAAAAGGTAAGATCGCCTCCAATCGCTGCATCATGTGCCACGAATTCAACGGAGTCGGCGTCAACTACGGCCCCAATCTTAAGGGCTGGGGAGTAGGACAAACCCTCGATGTCATCGCCCGTTCCATCATCGAGCCTTCCGCTGATATCTCACACGGCTACTCCGGTTCCGGAGTGGCTCTGAAGAAAGGCGGCCAAGTCCACGGCATCGCCGTCAATGACGGCGACCCTCTCATCCTCACCTCCACCGGAGGCCTCACCCAGATGATCCCGAGCGACCGCCTTAAGAGTAAGAAGCCTTACAAGCTCCAACACTCCCTCATGCTCTCAGCCGACCAAATGGCCCTCACCCCGCAGGACGTCGCCGACCTCGTCGCCTTCCTCAAGACCTACAATTAAGACCACCTTCGTACTTCCAAAAACCGGTCATCGCTCAATGGCGTGGCCGGTTTTTTGTTCCTCAAAAGGAAGGGGATCGAGCCGCTGGCTTGACGTCTCTTTTTTGTTGTATCAGAATGGCATGGTATGAATGGAAATTTGATCGGTCGTCTGTTCTCGTTAAGGTCACTGGGACGTCAGGACGGCCTCTTGGCGTCATCGTTGCGCAGGCTCCCTCTTTACGGTCTCGTTATGCTCTTGGCCGGTTGTTCCCCGGATGACGAAGCGTCTAAAGGTGGCAGCGCGGATGAGGCATTGGAGATTGCGATGACCGATCCTGAGCAACACTCCGGCGGCGAGTCCAAGCTCACCGAGCAATGGAGTGCCATGATCAAAGCGCAGTTCATTGTCATCGCAGAGGCTTTGGCAAAGCCTGCCTCTCATGAGGATGAGGACAATGAGGCGCTTTCTGAGATGATTCGGATGACTGATGTGGCACATCGTGAGGCGAGGGATCTCTACTCGGGCGATTTGCTAAAGGTCATCGAACTCAATGCTCAGGGACCTTTTGTTGAGGTCACGAAGGAGGCCTTTATTGATCAGGTTCGCAGCGTGTTGTTGCTTGACCCGGACTCGCAGGAGGAGGAGGAGGTTCATTTTAAATTATTTGGGATCGCCTCGGAGGGCGCACATCTCGTGACGAAGCAGCGATTGACAGCTACCGGAAGGCGCGCTGGCAACGAGGTAAGATCCTATGGAGTGGTGCATGCCACTTGGTCCACGCCCACAAAAGATGATCCCCTGAAGCTCATCAGTTTTTCTTTGGGGCAGCTTATCCAGAGCGAGCGGGTATCCCCTCGCAGCCCCGCATTCGAGGATTTCACGAGCCTCGTCCTCGGGGGCAACGATTCCTGGAGCGAACAGCTTCAGTTTGGCATGAATACCTGGGGGCGGCGCATTGAGCATTCATTGAACCCGGATTTTCTTGGGTATCATGGCCTTGCAATTGGCGATGTCGATGGGGATGGATTGGAGGATCTCTACCTCTGTCAACCGGGAGGGTTGCCGAACCTTTTGTTCCAGCAGACCCCTGACGGAAAAATGATTGATATCTCGGCGGCTGCGGGTGTCGATTTTTTGGATAATTCGACAGGAGCATTGCTGGTGGACTTGGACAATGATGGTGATCCCGACTTGGCAGTGGCCACGAAGGCGGCCTTTCTCGTCATGGAGAATGACGGCACCGGGACCTTCACCTTGCGAGGGCAACACCCCGAAATCGGACTGGGATATTCTCCCACCGCTACGGACTATGATCTTGATGGCGATCTTGATTTATTTGTGCTGAGATACGGTGCCACGGGATCGGATATTGGCGACTTCCCAACCCCTCACCCCTTTCGAAATGCTCGTAACGGGGGCGCAAATGTTCTTTTGGAGAACCAAGGAGGCTTTCGGTTTTTAGATGCCACGGAGAGGTCTGGTCTGGGAGTTGGAAACCATCGCTTCTCGTTCGCCGCTTCGTGGGAGGACTTTGATAACGACGGACTTCTCGATGTTTACCTCGCCAACGACTTTGGTCCGAACCAACTCTTCCGGAACAATGGCAAACGCTTTGAAGATGTTTCCGTTCAGAGCGGGTCGCAAGATTGGGGCTTTGGGATGTCGGCAACATGGGCCGACTATGACCGCGATGGTCACATGGACTTGTATGTCTCGAATATGTTCTCAAGCGCCGGGAACCAAATCGTGCCCCAGGCCAATTTTGATGCCACTTTAACCGAAGAAATCCGGAAGAAATACCTCAAGATGGTTCGTGGGAATTCCTTATTACGAAATTCCGGAAGTGGCCGTTTTTCTGATATCACCGACCCCATAAACGAGGGGTTTGGGGGGTGGGCCTGGGGCTCTCAATTCGCAGACCTCAACAACGATGGCTGGGAGGATCTCTACGTCGCGAACGGCTACATTACCCAGGATGACAAAGACGATTTGTGAATGTTTTTCTGGCGGCGGGTCGCGCTGCAGAGTCCGGAGGATGACCTCAAGCCCACCGCGACGCCGGGCTATTCGCGCAATTTTCGAGAATTGAATGATTTGCTTTCAAGAGGAAAGTCTTTCAGTGGCCGCGAGCGGAATGCTTTGTTCTTAAACCTCAAAGGCGAAGGCTTCGCCGAGGTCGGCGGACTTCTTGGCGTCGATTTCACAGATGATGCCCGCGCGGTCGCGACCATGGATTGGGATCAGGATGGTGATCTCGATCTTTGGGTGACGAATCGTAACGCCCCTCAATTACGCCTTTTGAGAAACACTCATCCCACTGGCTCATCTTCCCTGTTGATTCGACTTATCGGAAACGGGACCACAACCAACCGGGATGCCATCGGGGCACGACTTATTCTCGCGCCAGCGGGTGATCCCCAACGAACGCAAATCAGGACGGTGCATGCCGGTGGCGGATTTCTGGCCCAATCAAGTGCCTTGACTCACTTCGGTCTCGGTGAGGCTTCCGGTGATCTCCAATTGAGCGTGGCTTGGCCGGGAGGAGAAACCGAAACCTTCTCCAGCCTGAAATCAGGGAACCGCTATACGATCACCCAAGGTCGTAAGGCGCCCGAGGTGACCCCCTTGTCCGACTCGGTTCAGCCTTCGGTGAGTCGTGAGGAGATCCCGCCCCCCCTGAAAGGCACCGTTCCAAGGGGATTCTGGCTTACCAATCGAGTGCCCTTTCCAGCGCTCGACTACACCGACAAGGCGGGCAAAACCCGTTCAACCACTTCTTTGGTCGGCAAGCCAATCTTAGTGAATCTCTGGGCAACTTGGTGTCACTCTTGTGTCCGGGAACTTCAAGATTTTGGCAAACTCAACGAGTTCCTGCAGTCCCAGGAAGCGACAGTTCTAGCGCTCAATGTCGACGGACTTGCGGCGGACGGGGGCACTTTGCCCGAGGGAACGATTGCGGAAATTCTGAAGCGCGCCGGATACGACTCTCCTCACGGAATCGCAACCCGTGAAGGTTTGGCAAAAATAGAATTGATGATCGAATTCCTGACCTCCCGCCAAGAACCGCTTGCGATCCCCTCAAGTTTCCTAATCGATGGGGAAGGAAATCTTGCCGCGATTTATGGAGGGCCGATTGAGGGAAAGCAGGTCATTGCCGATCTTAATTTATTGAACCGCGCGCCCACTGAGCAGCTGAAACGAGCGACGCCAAGAGACGGGCGCTGGTTCTTCGATCCGCGCCAAATTAATCGGACTTCTTTTCTTGGTGACTATGCCACTTCTTTCGCGAAAGGAGGATTCCCCGGGGAAGCGCGGCGTCTCTCCCAAATGATCAAGCCACAGGATGGCGCTCTCGCCGCAAAAGATTATTATAACCGGGCGAAGACCGCGGCACGACAAAGATTGGGGATTGAGGCGGAACAACTCTACCGGGAAGCGCTCCGCCTTGAGCCCGATTTTGGTCAGGCCCTGACGGGTCTGGGAGCACTCTTGCTCATGCAAAAACGCGTCGAAGAGGCCGAGGATCTCTTCGAGAAGGCGCTCCTCATTGATCCAAACCATGCCACCGCTTTGATCAATTTAGCGATGATTGACCAATCGCGAGGACAAAAAGAGCGCGCGCTTGCTCGCCTCCAAAAAGTGGTGACAAAAAATCCCGACTACGCGGAGGCACACCTGAATCTGGGTTCCCTCCTGGCATCCATGAAGCAACTTGATAAGGCCGTTTTCCACCTGTCAAAAGCGATCGAACTGAATCCAAAGCGTGCCATTTCGCACCTTAATTTAGCCTCCGTCTACATGGAGAAACAAGACTGGCAGAAGGCGGAACAACGATATCGAATCGTCCGGCAACTCAGCCCAAAAATGCCTCACGCGCATCTTGGACTTGCGACCTTGCGGGCGCGCCAGGATCTCCATCCCGAGGCTATTATCTCATTACGCAAGGCAATCTCGCTGGGCGGTAGGACCGCCAAATCTTACACTCAACTTGCTCGTTCATTACTGGCCCTCGGCGAGCGAAAAAGTGCTTCAGAAGCACTGCTGACAGCCTTGAAAATTGATCCGAATGACGCGGAGGCAAAACAGGTCATGACTGAAGCTGGGCTTCATCGCAAATAGCTTTCTGGGGAATCAGCTTGACGAAACCACCCATAATATTGAATAGTGCACAGATCTAATTTTAAGCCATCAATATTTAGAGAAATTTTGCCGATCTTAACGATTTTGAGGCAAAGCATTCTCAATTAATCCCGAATAGTAACATGAAAACTCAAAGAATACTAAAGCCATTCCTGGCTATCACGCTCTTGGTTGGCGCCGCCGCGCACGCCAACAACATCGAAGAAGGAAAAGAATTCTACACGGCGGTGAAGATCAAAAACGCAATCGTTCTCGATGGCGATCTCTCTGAATGGACTGGAGCCAACGTGATCGCAGATCCGAGATTTTGGGAACCCAAAAATAGCCCAAGGGCAGAGCAGGAACTCGTCAACTTTGAGCTCTGGCAGGGTGGCGACTGGACAGGGCCCGACGATCACACCTCGGCCGTGCGGGTTGTCTACGATGATGAAAACGTCTATTTCGGATTTGTGGTGACCGATGAATACCACGAAAACTCCGCGAACAGTGCATGGAACGGCGACTCGGTCCAACTCATGGTTGCCAATGCCGCTCGCGATACCCAGATCGGGCTCTACAACTACGCGCTTGGCGGGATCGAAGACGCCCTGGGTAACATCGTCATCCTACACGAGGCGGGACCAGGAGGGACCGAGGCGGTTGTGACGCGTAATGCCGAAACGAAACGCACCGTTTACGAAATCAAGCTGCCCAAGTCGGCTCTCGAGCTAGACGAACTCACCAGCGGAGTGCAGTTCGGACTCGGAATGGCGATCAACGACGGCGACGAGGATACCCCAGGTCAAAAGGGATGGGGAGGCCTCGGGGCTCATGCCCTCGTCCATGGAAAATCTCCAGATCAAACGGCCCTGATCACCCTCTTTGAACCTCCGGTCTTTCCGGAGGGCAATAACATCGAAGAAGGAAAAGAACATTACACCGCCATTAAAGCTGCGAACCCAATTGTCCTCGACGGAAATCTCGACGAGTGGAGCGGAGCCCAAGTGGTCGCGGATCCACGCTTCTGGGAGCCCAAAGCGAGTCCAAGAGCGGAGCAGGAACTCGTCAACTTTGAGCTTTGGCAGGGCGGCGATTGGACCGGTCCCGACGATCAAACATCGGCCGTGCGGGTCGTCTACGACGATGAAAACGTCTATTTTGGATTTGTCGTGACCGACGAATATCACGAAAACTCCGCGAACAGCGCGTGGAACGGCGACTCGGTTCAACTCATGATCGCCAACGAAACCCGCGACACTCAGGTCGCACTCTACAACTATGCGCTCGGTGGCATCGAAGGAGCCCTGGGAGACATCGTCATCCTGCACGAATCAGGACCAGGAGGGACCGAGGCGGTTGTCACGCGTGATGCCGAAACGAAACGCACCGTTTACGAAATCAAGCTGCCCAAAGCAGCGCTCGATCTCGATGAATTGACTGGCGGAGTGCAATTTGGCCTGGGAATGGCCATCAACGACGGCGACGAGGATACCCCAGGTCAAAAGGGCTGGGGCGGCTTGGGAGCGCACGCCCTTGTCCACGGCAAGTCGCCTGAGGAAACCGCGCTTGTTACCTTGGCGACCGCCAACAACATCGAGTCGGGCAAAGAATACTATTTCGCGAGTCCGGTGACCTCACCGATCGCCTTGGACGGTGAACTCAACGATTGGGGCGGCATTGGAATCCTATCCGACCCGCGGTTCTGGCATGAAAAAGCGGAAGCAAGGGAGGAACAGGAACTCATCAATTTTGAACTCTGGCAGGGCGGCGACTGGACCGGTCCCGACGATCACACCTCGGCGGTGCAAGTCGCTTTCGATCTCGACAACGTCTATTTTGCCATCGTGGTGACGGATGAATACCATGAAAACTCCGCGAACAGCGCGTGGAACGGCGATTCCGTTCAACTCATGATCTCCAACGACAAGCAAGACACCCAGATTGCTCTCTACAACTATGCCCTTGGCGGCGTCGAGGACGCGCTGGGAGACGTTATTATCCTGCACGAGGCAGGGCCAGGTGGCACCCAAGCCGTGATCAAGCGCGATTCCGAAGCGAAGCGAACGACCTATGAGATCATACTACCCAAGGCCTCGCTGGGTCTCGAAAGCTTGGAACTCGGAACGCAGTTTGGACTCGGCATGGCGATCAACGACGGCGATGAGGCCACACCCGGCCAAAAGGGATGGGGCGGCCTCGGAGCACACGCTCTCGTCCACGGGAAATCCCCGGAGCAAACCGCACTGGTAACCTTGGGCGTCGGAGGCGGCAGCGGCTGCTTTCTTTCGGCGATTAACTCGCCCACGATTGTCTCGCTGGACAAATTCAAGTTTCGCGCCAACGACTTCGAGGGCTGCATCTTCGATCCGACGCGCACCACACTTCTCATCGATGGGCAAGCCGTAGAATTGGACGCCAGCGAGAGGAAACAGGGGGCTGTCGATTTCACCCATACCCTGGCGGAACCTTTTGAAACCGGGTCTGAACACACCTTCGCGATTGAGTTGCGGGACAGCAACGGAAATGTCGTGGCGTCAGATTCGGGCGACTTTGTCTCCCCCAGGTTCGAGATCCTGACGGCAGACATGCAGGTCAGTTCGGCGGGCACTCCAGGATTTATGTGGAGAGTCTTTCTGAGCGAATTCCCCCCCGCGGGCATCGACTTGCTCGAAGAAACGGAACTCGCCTTAGCCGGCGGACTCGGCACTGCCGACGACAACTTCGCCGACCCGGAACTTTTTGGACCGGCGATCGGAGAAGGCATCGTTATGGGTTCGCTTCTCGAGTTTGAGATCCCTTCGGTGATCAACCTGAGCTTGTTTGAAGGAGACGCGAACGGCAACTTCGTGCCAGACGACCAAATGCCGGGCGTCCCGGGAGCAAACGGTATCGGCGACGGTGCCAGCGCCGAGATCACGATGCTCATCGAGTTCCCGACGGCTGGACTCGTCACCCTCGGCGTGAATAGTGACGATGGCTTTCGGGTGGAAGGTGGTCCACATGATCAACCCCAACTGCGCAAGATTTTGGGTCAGGAGCCCAATGCCCGTGGAGCGGCGGACTCCATCTTCGCTTTCCAAGTCGATGAACCGGGCATTTACCCGATCCGCGTCATTTGGTGGAGCGGCAACGGGGGTGCCAGTATCGAGCTCTTCACCCTGAAAGAGGATGGCACAAAGGTCCTCCTAAATGACGTCGCAAACGGAGGTCTCCGAACATACAGTTCCGAATTACGTGCTCCATTTGAAATCACCAGTTTCACGCAGGATGTCGACGGAGAGATCACCCTCGTTTGGAATTCTTCCCCTGGGGTCGCCTATGCCTTGGACTACGCCACCTCATTAGATACAGAATGGGTCGAATTGGATGATTCCCTGCCATCGCAGGGAGCCAGCACCGAAGTGGTAATCAATGCTGCGACAGCCAATTCTCTCAGCGAATTTGGACGCCTCTTTTTCCGAATTCGGAAACCCTAACGACTGACAGCTCTTTCTCGATTGCAAGCGGCGGGCATCTCCGAAAAAACTAGGGGTGAATTGGTTCAAACCAGCGCCTCCGGCAAAGGAGATCGCCAACGCTTGGGCTCGAGGGTGTCGCTGCACAGATAATCCTCGAGCCCCGAGCCGAGCCCAATAGGGTCGGGCCAAAATCAGAGCCACCATGACCTCGTCGAGATCTTTTGCGGAGTGCTTTCCGGCACCCTCTTCGTAGCAGCGATGCTGTTCGTCTGTTCCAAACCATAAAAAAAGGGTTGGTCTTCAGACACATGCTCCAAGAACTTTCTCGAAGTTTGCCGCGTGGCCTTTGTTGCTGATCTGATTGCATGGAGGCTTCAGGGTTTTTCCGTGGGACTCGCGACCAGCGGTCAAAAACATCCCGAGGCTCGCGAAAAAATTCCGGAAAAAATCCCAGGCATTCTACAATTCCGATCGTCGACCACCAAGATCACCGGCAGCGTGCCGCGCCAACAAGGTTGGCAGGCCGCTTCCGAGGGTTGTCATCTATTCCTTCCAGCCACTCTCGTCAGCGCAGCCGCAAGTAAAAGGGCTATCAACAGGAAGATACCGCAGGAGGAAGCCGGGCCCTTGGGGTCCCGTCTCTGGATTTCGAGTGATTTCCTCACGCCAATCCGACTGGATTCCCCTCTCGCTCGCGTTTCGTAACCTGCGAGAGACGGCGAGAGCACGTTTCCCACTGACCCATTTTCATCCTAAATGGATTTGTAGCGAACGCGTTTTCCGTTGCGCCCAATGGGACGATCATCCACTCGTTTGCCGACATCGACCGCCAGGGAAACCCGGCGTGGACGCTCGGCGGGATGACTACCAGGTCGGCGATCTTCGGCTTCGTTGACCCGTAACTCGCGTCCAGCCAACTTTGTCCCATCGAGTTCCGCCATCGCCTTCTCACCCATTTCACGGGTGCCGAAGGTCACGAAAGCGAATCCGCGAGGCCGTCCGGTTTCCCGATCCTCAGGTCGGGTAATATCAAGAATGGGATCGTAAGAGGAAAGCATGTCGCGCAGTTCGGGCATGCTCGTTTCGTGGGAGAGATTTCCAATAAATAGTTTTATCATAGTTGTCGTTCGTTTCGATCCTGCCCGCGAAATCCACCACACTGCGCTTCAACTCAATTCAGAGATCCATGAGAAACCATCAAGCAAACGACCAATGCCCGGTATGGGCAAGATGCGTGATCGTTACATGGATGGCTTCCGACCCCAAAGGTTTTCTCATTTCTTGGAATCCAAAGGGGGGTGAACCGGGCTCTTCTCTCTCTCAGAGACTCCTTCCGCGGCCGCCAAACTCAAAATACTCGATTTTTAGGCACCCTTCCATTTGGTAGGAATCATTCCCGTCAGACCTACGAGACTGACACTCGACGAGAACACTTTTCGAGGAAAGCTGCTGCCGATTCTCCTCAATGACCTCCTAGGGAGAAAGAAGGTCAAAAGAAAAACAAGGAGGGTATGCTGCCGAGATAAACCCCGTGGATCCCTTTGGCTTCAGGGATTTGGCCCTATTCGCTCTTCTCGAATCCGGAGCAGCTTCGGAAGAGAGAGCAACCCAGAATGACGTGAGTCGAAAGTTTCGAACCTCACTTTGGCCTCCGCTTTACCGGCCTCGAGAAATGGTGGTGATCCGCAAATCCTACAAATCGTCCACCCACTGAAATACCGATAATTGCGCAACACGGGCAATTGAGCCCGAAACTTTTCAGTTTCAGATTTGAGCATCTGAGGTGAATCCATTTTTTCTCATAAAAGACGGTAATCCTGAAAATTAGACCGCGTGTATCGCTCCTGAGAGGCCGAAATCATCGCGATTAGTGCCAGCTCTGGAACGAGATTATTGACCGGACGTAGCGGATTCATGACAGGTTTCTCGCTTGAATTCCTGCCGCAAGAGCGCCTCATTCTTTCCCCCCGGCTTTTTGAAAATCCGCTTATTGTTCAACTCGGAGGAGTGCGACACGAAAATCACCCACTTTAAGAAGAGCGAGGGAGTAAAATCAGCCTCTTTCTCCGACGTCCCTTAAGCAAAATTAAACGGTCATTGAGATCATAGCTAGGGAGTTCAATTCGCTTCCATTGCGCGACAACGAGATCACGAAACGATCCCCGAAACCCAATCTGTCTCCATCGGCGTAATCAGTGGATCGAATTCCCCCTCGAGCAAGCTGTCCCCGGGAAGACCGCCCGCTTGCTTGACCCGAGTCTGACGCCGGTCCGTGGGGTTCGATGAGTGTCTTCAGAAAGGCCCCGAACCAGGCTGCAACCGTAACCCCTCCTATTTCGCAGGCACTAATCTGATGAGCTGGTCGGGATCGTTCATGAGAACGTAGATCAGACCATCCGGGCCGGTCGCGACATCACGGATTCTTCCGTAGTCTTTCAGAATCGTTTCCTGCTCGCTCACTTTGCCATCACGGATGCGCAGACGCTGGATCTCCTTGGCCCGAAGTGAACCTACGAGGAGATCATTCTGCCACTTCGCGAAAGGTTTTCCGGAGTAGAAATCGAGCCCGCAGACCGCGATACTCGGGACCCAATACGTGGTGGGATTGGTGATCCCTTCCTTTTCAGTGAGATCAGTGATGGGGGTGCCATCGTAGTTCATCCCGAAGGTCGTGATGGGCCAGCCGTAGTTCTTCCCCGGTTGAATCAGATTCAGCTCATCCCCTCCCCGCGGTCCATGCTCCGTGCTCCAAATTTCGCCAGTCTCCGGGTGGAGCGTGAATCCTTGCGGGTTGCGATGACCCATCGACCAGATGCCGGCCAGGGCCTCCTTGCCATCAAAGGAAGGATTATCGTTCGGGAAGCGACCGTCGTCATGAAGACGGAAGGTCTTGCCAAAAGAGTTACTCAACTTCTGAGCGTTCATGTTCTCGCCCCGCTCTCCAACGGGAAAGAAAAGGTAGCCCTCTTTAAAAACAAAGCGGGTGCCAAAGTGAGCGCCACTCTTGGTGTAGTCCTTGAGTGGTCCTTTCCAAATCACCTCGTTGTCGACCCATTGATGGTCTTTGATGCGACCACGAACGACTGCCGTCAGCGCCCTCTTTTTCTCCTTCTCGAGATCCTCGGGGTGAGGATCGCTGAAGCCGAGATAGACCCAACCATTCTCGGAAAACCCAGGATGAAGAGCGATCTCGAGAAGCCCTCCTTGGCCGTGAGCCGAAACCGCCGGGATTCCTGCGATCCTTTGAGAATCCAAGATGCCCTCCTTCGAAATCAATCTCAGATCGCCCCCACGTTCCGTGACCAACCGGGAACCATCGGGAAGGAAGGCAATCGCCCAAGGTATTTCTAACTCCTCGGTCACGACTTCCAAAGTGTAGTTGAGGTGCTCGGTCTTGGTCACTTCGCCCGCTTTCGGCTTGGGGAAAGTCATTCCCTTGTTTTTCATCTCACCTTCCTTTTCTCGCATGAAAACGATGAAGGATCGGATTTGCTGATCACTCAGAGTCTCTTGATACGGGACCATTCCAAGTTGCGGAAATCCTTCCTCAATCGCTTTCGTAAGTTGGGCATCGGAGCCACCATGCTTCCAAATCCCATCAGTGAGGGAGCCCCCCAAGCCCCCTTCAAACTTTACGCCGTGACAGCTCGCGCAAAGGTTTTCATAAAGTTTATCCACCTTCATCTTCGAAAAATCAGGCTGCGTGTCCTGCCCGAGGAGTGGAAGTGGAAGAAAAAAGAGTGGAAGGAAGCACTTCATCGGGAGAAATTTTAACTGGGAAAATTAGAATTGCCAATCCGCAGTGAGCCAAAATGCACGGGGCTGACCAATCGCGATCAGACCATTCGTACTCCTCCCGCTGATGATCTCGGCATCGAAGAGATTTTCGACCCGGGCTCCGAGTCTCAGGTCGTCAGTGGCTTGCCACGATGCGGCCACGCGGGAAGACCAAAACTCCGGAAGCCTCCTTTCGCCCAGAAGATCATCATAAGCCGAACTCTGATAATCGAGCTCCAGCGAGAACCACCAGTCCAGACCAGGTTGGTATTGTGCCGCAAGATTCATGGCAAAGGCCGCCGACTGGGGAAAACTCTCGTTCTCTAAAAGCGGCTGTTCTGGTGAGGACTCAAAGCGGGTGTTCGACCAAAGGCCCTTGCCGGAGAGCGTGACAGAGTCATCGATCGCCCAGTCAAAGGAACCCTCAGCTCCGTAGACCCGTGAGTGCTCGACATTCTGCCGCTGACTGCCACTCCCACCTGTCGGCAAGAAACCAAAGATCGTCGAAATCTCGCCCGCGTCGGTCACCGGGACGTTGGCAATGGCATCCTCGATCCAGTAGTGAAAGCCTCCGAATCTGAAAGAAAAAGTATCGTCCAAACGAGACCCCAGCCCTGACTCCAGAAAATGATAGCGCTCTGGCTTTAGGGCAGGATTGGCCTCGGTGATATCTCCACGGACCCGAAATGGCCGGTGCAATTCATTGAGCGTTGGAAGCCGGTAGCTGCTTCCGACGGCGAGATCAAAGAGCCACTCCTCGGAGAGATCCTCTTCCCAACGAAGTGAAAATGTGGGCTCCCAGTCACCGCGATCGCTGGAGGAATCATCGCGGAGCAGGTTCCCGCTGCTCAATGAGGTTTCACGGCGCAGCCCGTCGTGCAACGTCCAATGATCGAGCCGGAGGCTGGCATCGACCCTCGAACTCGGGGATGCCTCGTACTTCACCGTGGCAAAAACCCCGACCACATCTTGTTCACCTCCGGCTCTCCGGCCGCGAAAGGTTCCTGCGTTTTCATTGGTCTCACCGCTCAGCAAGCGAAAATCAAGACCGCTCAGGATTTGTAATTGATCGAAAGCCTCCCAATCGAGTGTGAGTCCGCCCCCCAAACCGGTGCCGGGGACCTCGAATTGATCGAGCGCGAGACGTTCACTTGAGCGCTCAGGAGCAGCGGCGGAAAATACCGAAGTGAACTGGCGGTCTTGATAAAAAAGAAGAGCCTGCCAACTGAGATCATGGTGCTCGCCGAGAACTCTGAGACTGTAGTCGAAAGCCTCGGTCGAGTTTCCAGTGAGAGCGGTGCCATTCCCTCGCTCCTCATCAAACCATGAGAAGCGCGATTGAATTTCGAGGTCGTTATTGAGTGCCCATTCGGCCTGAAAAAATGCTCCTCGTGTTTCCAGATCGGCCCTGCGATCAATCTCACCGCGTTGGGATTCTTGGAGAAGGAAGTAGCCCTCACTTTCGCTCCCATGCGCACCGACTCGGAAACGCCACCGTTCATCAGCGGAGACGAGATCCTGAAAAAAGCTGCCAGCGAGATATCCGTGACTCCCTCCGGAGAGGGTTAAGCCACCCTGCCCGTCTTTGATCGCTTTCGTGGTGAGCTGGACGCTTCCTCCCACGCTGAGATTCCCCCAGATGCTGGATTGTGACGACGAGGAAAGTCTCACCCTGCTCAGTAAGGCCGGATCATAACGGGCCCAGTTCACCCAGCCGCCGAAAGGATCATTCTGTGGAATGCCATCGAGAAGGACGAGACTGCGAGAGGCCGCGGTCGCCCCGATGTTCCGGAGACTCACTCCAGCCGAGGTGGGATTTCCAAAGAGCGCGCTCTGACGACGGTAGAGGCAAAATGAGGGATCAGTGGCGAGGAGAGCATCAATGGTCTGCGGTGCGAACTGCTGGATCTCAAAGTCGTCCCAAACAGTCTCATTGGGAAGGATTTCGCGGGTCCGCTCGCCGATGATAACGACCGGTTCGAGAATCTCCTGCGAGAGTGTCAGGCTAGTCGCGCCGAGAGTCAGGAAAAGAAAAGGCATGGAGGAGCTAATAAAGCGGGTTTCTTGAGAGAGGCAATTCCTGATCCGGCAAGGCCCTCTATGATTTATAAAAGGCCGCTTCAGGAAAAGTAGGGCCGCAGATCGTCGCTCGTTCCCCTCACTTTCCGAGTGCTCCAAATTGCTTGGGCCTCGGCTTCGCACCACCAGCACCCGGTTTCGCGATCTCTTTCTTGAGCCACTCCAGGCCGTCGAGATTGTCACCGAGCGCGATCTCTGCATCGAGTTCGTTCTGATGATCAAGGATGCCGACCGGACCGTCGTAGCCGCTTTCGACCACCGTCTTCAGCATCGCCAGGTCGTGCTCGCCCTGCGCCAGCGGCAGAATCTTTGGCTTCGCCGCGGCGTTCATGCCATTGAGGTTGAGGCAGTGGAGGAACGGTTTCATGAGCGCGAGAGCGCCTTGCCAATCGCCGATATTTTCGTGGCCATGGTGCCAGTTGTAGACGATCCCGACGTGCCGGTGACCACGGGCCCGCAGCCCTTGGCACACCGCAACGAGATTCTCGGGCTCGCCACCCCAGCCGCCATGATTGTAGAGCCCCAGCTTGCAACCGAGCGTTGAGGTGCGCCTTGCCAGCGGATCCATCGATGCCACAACGGCCGCAACTTTTTCCTCCTGCGTTCCCTCCTTCGGAGTCGGCGCTGTTTGCCAGATCTGCGGGTGAAGTCCGTGCTTCTCGAAGAGTGCGAAGGCCGATTCATGGCCACCCCAAAAGGCAAAGTATTCGATGCCGTGCTTTTTGTATTGCAGGATCTCCTCTTCAAATTCGGCGACATCCTCGTTGCGCCAATCATAGGCACACCGACCGATACCAAGCTCCTTGAGCATCTGCGCCCGCTCCGCCGGATTCCGCTTTTTGGCATCAAAGGGAACGATACACCACGCGACGAGATTCTTCCGCTCAAGATTCTTCGTCGCGTCGTTGGCAAAGGAGGACCCGAGGGACAGGATTAGGATGAGGGTGGAAATTTTCATAGGACGATTGTGATCATGAGGGTGTGCGTGGTCTGTTCTCGATTGCCCGACTTATCAGTCGCGAGCGCGGTGAGTTTCAAATTACCCGGTTTCAAGCCGCTCAGTTTGACACTCCACCTTGCGAAAGGTGTAATCGAGGTCGCTCGCCTTCACGCCGTTGCCCCTTACGCCGACGATCTCGTAGTCGCTGGTGCCTCGCACTTCGAGCGTGCCCCCTTCTCTCCAGCGTAACCGGTAAGCCACCTTTCGGCCACGTCACGATGGTCGCAGGCCGCTGGTCATCGATTGAATCCAGCAGTTTTTGAAACTGCCCCTCGGACGCATCGGTGACGCGACTCTCTCCGTCGGTGTAGGCCTGCTCCTCGCGGTAGCTCTCCTTGTCTTTCCTATGTTGAACGTCGCGGCTACTTACAAATTTCGCATGCTTTCTTGCGACGAAGAGATCGTGCCCCACGACCGGAACACCCGAGAGCACCGGATCTTTCGTCCGCTTACCCCCACCCCTATCAACGAGTGGACGGCGGCGCGCATCGTCGTTGCCATCACGACGGTCTTCGATCTTCAAATTAGGCCCGTCCGTTTCGGCCTTGCCGTTCATGTTATCCTCGCTCAACTGGATAAATGGGATACCGCTGAGGCCGGAGAAGGTGAGGGAGTAGGGTCCATCGAGGGAGTGCAACCGAATCCGCGCCGTCACCCCAACCGGGATCGGGTCCCCGGGCGTGCCGACTTCAAGGCGCGCCCTGATCGGCGCCGTCTTGTGCCCATGCATATCCGCAACGCCCGAGTGCGCCTCTCTTCCACCGCCAACCTTAAAAACCGCGACGTTTAATTCCGTATCAGGGTCACAAGCGAAAACGAGCGAACCCTCGACATGAAGGAAAGGAATCAGATTCAAAGATTTGGCCTCAAAAACCACGGCATGCTCGGAGCAGATATGCACCTTATTCCCTGCTTTTGGCAGGCGCTCAGGGTCCCAGGTTGCCGAGCTCCACCACGCGCCGTCGCGCTTCGACTCGAGCGCGTACGGTTCAGCGCAGAAAGCCCCAAAGGAGAAGACCATAAAGGCGATGAGAATCAGAGGCCACATTTTCATGCCGAGATCCTAGCGTAAAAGAATGTTTCAATACAATCGCGATCTCCGCGCCAAACACGCTCTCCGGGGCAAGAGATTTTGACTTCCTGGTGGGCCCTTCGGTCGCCGAGATTCGTCGTTGTAATCTTTTGGCTTGCAGGGCAAAATTCATCTTTGGAAATTACGGGGAATTTCATCTTCAATTTTCCGATCATAGAAAGACACACAATGAAAAAAATTACGACACTCCCCTGAACCTCGCAGCCCCTACAACTTACGGTTTCCTTTGGGATACAAATTCACAAGGATCTGTGACCACGAACAATCTCGATGGGAACACTTATGGGGGCGGCACCGCCATCAACAGAGGTCCAGGTGGCGTTCCGGATCGCGATCGCGTCTCCCATGCCGATATCACTGCCGGAGCCTTCAGCCCCTCTTCTAGGACTCGCTGGGATCGGCATCGCACTCCGTAGGCGCCGCAGCTAGATCACAGTTCTTGCTCTCTCTCAGCAACCGCTTGTCTGAAGAACGTGGGCGAGCCCTTGTTTTTGGGACACCACATACCGCGCCTATTTCAACGCGCAATACGACGAAACCGTTAAAACATCGAAACATCGAAACATCGAAACATCGAAACATCTTACCGCCCAAACCATGCGCTTCCACAACAAGTTCCCCACTGCCGCTTTCCTAAATCTCACTTTCCTCATCCTCTGTAGAGCGCTCAGTCACGCCGGAACGATCTCAGTCTCCGCGTCCGCGCCGGCCACCGACGGTTCCGATATCGCACAATTAACAGGCAACTCCGACGCGGGCGGCGACCAAGGTCACATTTGGTCAAACCGCCCCCACCAAGGTCAATCATTCACGACCGCCGGGGAAGCCTCCGGCTATTTATTGAAAGCCCTCACCCTGAAGAACCTCAACAACACTGTCTCAAATTCTCCAACTTTCAACGTTCGCATCGGGACGCTGACTGCCAGCGGTTCGCCCGAGACCTTCACCCCAATTGGCAGCACCGAGTCCGGCGTCGCGCCAAACTACGCCCCCCTCAACTATCTCACCTTCACCTTGGACACCCCCATCGTCCTGAACGCCAGCACTCGCTACGCGATTCTGTGGGGCTCTGCCGGTTCGGGATTTGTGAGCGTCAATAACCTCAACGAGAGCAGCTATGGCGGTGGCACTGCCATCAGTAGTGGCAGCGGCAACACTCCGAATTATAACAATATCATCCTCCGAAATGTCGATCGCGTTTTCCATCTCGATCTGGAGTCAATCGTTCCCTCAGGTGTCGCGGATATCAGTAATTCTGCGGCGACCTCAATCACGACAGGCGCGGCCACCTTGAATGGCGAAGTGCTCGCCATCGGCGATGCCGCTCCGGCAATCACGCTCCGCTGGGGTGACGAGGACGGCGGCACTGCCCCGGGTGCATGGGATCATTCGGAGACCTTGCCCGGCACGCGGGCAAGCGGGGCCTTTTCCGCCACGACCACCACTCCGCTCGCGCCAAACACCCCCTATTTCTTCACGGCCTTTGCGAGCAATAGCGCAGGCGATTCAGTGGCCTCGCCCAGCCTGTCATTCACGACCCCACCCGCTCCGCCAGCGGTTACCAACGTCGCCGCAACGAATATCGCCGCTGACTCGGCACAAATTGGAGGGAACGTCACCGACAACGGAGGTGAGAACCCCACCCTTTTCATCTACTGGGGCACTGCCGATGCCGGAACGAATACCGGGGCGTGGCAGAGTTCGATGGTGCTCGGAGCACAGAGTGGCAATGCAACCACGAACCTCGCCAGCCTCGCGGGCGGCACAACCTACTTTTACCGAGCCTTCGTCACCAACAGTGGCGGTTCGGCTTGGGCGACCAGCAGCGCAAGCTTCACGACCCCGACACCGCAGCCCCCAAGCATAACGAATCGCGCCGCTAATGGTGTCACCGGCTGCTGCGCCAACTTGCGCGGTGAGGTCACCAACACCGGATTCGAGGCGCCCACCGTCACGATTTACTACGGTGACAGCGACGGCGGAACGACTCCGGGATCTTGGGATTCCTCAGTCAATCTCGGTGGACAGGACGGGTCATTCTCCTTCTTCCTGACCGGCCTCGCTCCCTTGAGCGACTACTTCTACCGCGTCCAAGCCAGCAACTCAGCCGGTTCAACCTGGGCACCGGATCCCGCAACCTTCACCACCACCGAAATCATCTTCAACACTGTCGTCATCAACGAGATCCACTACGATCACGACCCCAAAACCGAACGTGCCGAATTCGTGGAACTTTTTAACGCGAGCGATAGGCCAACAGACCTCTCGAACTGGACCTTACGTGGAGCGGTCGATTATCAATTCCCATCCGGCACGACCATCGAGGCTAACGGATTCATCGTAGTGGCTGAAGACCCGGCAACTCTCGCATCCCAGTTCTCCGTCACCGGGCTCGGTCCCTACACCGGAAAATTGAATAACGACGGTGAACGTCTTGAACTTGAAGACGCCAGCGGACTCACGGTCGACGAGGTCACTTACGGGATCGGCTTCCCATGGCCAAGCGCCTCGCGCGGAAAGGGAGCCTCAATGGAACTGATCAACGCCAATCTCGATAACGACCTCGGCAGCTCGTGGCGCGCCGCCATCTCCGGCTTCGTCGGGCCGCAGGCCACATTCCTTCCAGCGGGAAGCGTTTGGAATTATCGGAAAGGAACCAGCGAAGCCTCCACGCCGACCGATGCCTGGCGGCAACAGGGCTTCAGCGACGATGCCTCATGGCTCTCGGGCACCGCCGTGATCGGCTTCGGCGACGGCGATGACACCACCGAACTCCTCGATATGCGGAGTAACTACACTTCTGTTTTCCTGCGTAAAGAATTCAACGTGCCAGCGCCCCTTCCCAACCAGTTGCTCGTCCGCGTTTACTATGACGATGGCGCCATCGTCTGGATCAACGGGGTCGAAGTTGCGCGACTTGATGTCGATCTCGGTGATATCACTTTCGAGGGGATCCGTGCTTCCGATCCTCCGGGAGGAACTCCAGGAACCGCTGTTGCCAGTCACGAACGCGCGTGGGTCGATGTCGTCGTGCCGGGTGCCGCCGGAGTCCTCGTCCCGGGGACAAATACCGTCTCGGTGCACGCTTTCAACTCCGGACTCGGTAGCAGTGATTTCTCGATCGACTGTGAATTGAAGACCCCTGACCCAAGCAGCGGTTCAATTGGCGTGCCAACTCCGGGCGCATCAAACTCGACCTTCTCCCCGAATGCCGCGCCCAATATTCGCCAAGTCGGTCATTTTCCACAACAACCGCTCAGCGGACAAGAGGTGCTTATCACCGCAAAAGTGACCGATCCCGATGGCGTCGCTTCGGTTACCCTCAGCTATCAATTAGTCGAACCAGGGACCTATATTAATCTGGAAGACGCGAGCTACGAAACCAACTGGACCGACCTGCCGATGCTCGATAACGGAGCGACTGATGACACAATTCCCGGGGACTCGGTTTTCAGTGTCACGATGCCTGGAAACCTGCAGCGTCATCGGCGCCTCATTCGTTACCGCATCACGGTAGAGGACGTGCCAGGCACGGTGCAACGGACTCCTTACCTCGATGATGAATCACCCAACTTCGCCTATTTTTGCTACAATGGTGTGCCCGCTTGGACCGCTTCGAAACAACCGGGTTCGCAGCCGGATGTGGCCTACCCGGCGATGGCGCTCGAGAGCATGGCCGTCTATCATTTGATCAGTAAGGAGTCTGATGTCATCAATTGTCAGTGGACCGGCCCCTCAGATGGCGTCTACCGCTACCTCGGCACTTGGGTCTACGACGGCAAGGTTTACGATCACATGCGCTACCGAATCCGCGGGAATGCCTCGACCCGCCAAGTCGGGCGTAACAAATGGAAGATCAATTTCCCCAACACCCATCCGCTCAAAGCACGCGACAACTACGGCCTGAAATACAAAGTGCCTTTGGATAAAATCAACGTCCTTCCCGGATCGAATCCGTGGTGGCGCAACAACGCCTCCACCGAAGGCACCATGTTCTCTGAATCGCTCGGCTTCCGTGCCTACCAAATCTCCGGGGGCACCGGCTGCAACACCCATTTTTTCCACTTCCGTGTCATCGACTCCGATGACGAGGCACCCGCCGATCAATACGGCGGAGATTTCTGGGGGATTTACATCGCGATCGAACAACCTGAAGCCGAGTTCCTCAACGAGCGTGATTTACCCGACGGCAATATCTACAATGTTCACGGCGGCAGTGGCTCCAGCCTCCGGAACCAAGGAGCCACCCAGGTCTCGAACAAGAGCGACCTCTTCACCTTCCAAGGCTTGCATAATAGCGGCACTTCCCAGGCTCAGTGGGAAGCCAATCTCGATTTCGAGGCCTACTTCGCTTTCAACGCGATGAATCTTGCCCTCAATAACTCGGACATGAGAAATCAGGAAAACGTGAACTACTATCACAATTCCGGGACCGGAAAATGGCACACCCTTCCATGGGATCTCGACCTTACTTTCGAGGACGCTCCACACCTCGGGCGCGGTGATACCGCCCAGTGGGAAAGCATTTATCACTGCCTGCAATACCCTGAAATCGGGCAGGCCTACGAGAACAAGGTCCGCGAACTTCTCGACCTCTTTCTGGATAATGATCAAGCTGCTCATCTCACCGACGAGTTTGCCGGATTCATGACCAAAGGGGGGGCGGACAACCTCGTCGAGGCCAGTCAGGCGATGTGGGACTACCACCCGCGCAAAGTGAAAAAGGGAATTTGGTATGGCAACTTCAACACCACCCTCTTGCCAAACCGAACCTTCTCGGGTCTCACCCAATACACCAAGGACTTCCTCACCCTTGGCGGATACGGGCGCGAGCAACTCGCGGCCAAACAGAGCGACTCCGCCATCCCCAACACGCCGACGATGAGCTACAGCGGAGCAGTCGGCTTCCCGACAAATACCCTCACCTTCACCTCCGCGCCGTTTTCAGACCCACAAGGTGCCGGAACCTTTGGGGCCATGGAGTGGCGCATCGGCCAAGTCCACAACCCCTCGACCCCGGGCTATCTCACCGACGATCTCTACGTCTACGAAGCGGAAACCTTCTACCAAACCGATCGCATCTCGCCGTTCAACAGCACCTTTACTTTCCCAGTGGTGGACAGCCAAGTACGAGATGGCAAGCACTACCGCGCGCGCGTCCGCCATATCGACAGCACGGGCCGCGCCAGCCATTGGTCCGATCCTATCGAGTTTACCGCCGGTGAGCCCAGCGTCACACCTTGGCAGGAGAATGTCATGATCACCGAGATCATGTATCACCCGCAGGACGCCAGCCCTGCCGAGATCTCCGCGGGATACTCCACCAGCGACTTCGAATACCTCGAACTCAAAAATATCAGCGCAAGTCTAACGCTTGACCTCACCGGACTACGCCTTACCAAAGGCCTCGACTTTGATTTCCAAAGTGGCGCGATCACCTCGCTGATTCCAGGGGCTTATGTTCTCATCGTGAGGAACAACGCGGCCTTTGAATCCCGACACGGAGCCGGTTTACCTGTGGCCGGGGAGTGGCAGAGCGGCAACAAACTGGATAATGCCGGGGAGAACTTGAAGCTTTCGTTCGGGGCCGGCACCGCCATTCACGAATTCATTTACAGCGATGACCCACCTTGGCCGGGAAGCCCGGATGGCAGCGGCCCAAGCCTCGTTCTGATCGCTCCACAAACCGCTCCTGATCTCGCCGACCCACTCAACTGGCGACCAAGTATCGCGATCGGCGGCACTCCGGGCGGCAATGACGAGACCACATTTTCCGGCGACCCGAACGCGGACGATGACAACGACGGTTCCAGCGCATTCCTCGAATATGCTTTGGGCACGAGCGACTCGATCCCGAACTCAAATGAACGTCCTAAGATTGGATCAGGATTATTCAACGACGGAGCGGGAGCATTCCGCTCCTATCCGACTTTCACTTTCCAAATCAATCTGGCGGCCTCCGATGTCATCTATAAAGTCCAACGATCAAACGATCTGATCCCTGAACATTGGACGAGTGTCTCTGCCGTTTGGCATGTTTCAACCACCGATAACGGTGATGGCACTGCGACCGTGGTGTGGCGCAGTGCCTCACCACTCTCAGGTCAATCGCGCGAATTTATGCGACTCCTTGTGCAGAATCGTCAAACGGCGCCGTAGACCGACCGATCTTATCAGCATCAAAATACGGTCCTGCTCTCGCAAAACTGCTAGGGCAGCCTCTTGCGATGACGCCTCTTTAAAATGCTGTTTTTTTAGCTTTTAGAACTGTCGTATCCCGCTCACCTTTCGGAATGCCTTACTTCTTTGTTCTTGGGATTGCCGCTCTGCTGCTCACCTCATGCTCGATCTCGTCTGTGCCTCGCGCCACCCCGCATCCACCCTTCGCGATTTCAGAACACGCTGAGCGCACTCCCCTTCTCGTCTTTTCGCACGGGCATCACACCGGCCTCGTCCTCCCTCGCAAGGCCCTGGCGAGCGGGCTTCCCGAAATTGCCACTCAGTTGACCGGAGATTGGCTCGAGTTTGGCTGGGGTGATGAGGGCTTCTACCGAAACGAAGCGGTGACCTTTCCCCTCGCCTTCCGCGCTCTAGCCTACCCCACTCCCGCCGTGATGCATGTCGTCACCAGCAACCGCCCGCTTCACCTCGACTACGCCTATGCGCCCGCCCACCTTTTTTATCTCACGAGCAAACAGCGGAAAATCCTTATCCGACGACTTGCAGGCCAATTTGCGCGTGATGGTAAGGGACACCTCCTCCCTCTCGGGCCCGGACGTTACGGAGTGAGCCAATTCTACCGTGCTCGGGCCCCTTTTTTCTTCCCAAAGACCTGCAACGCTTGGACCGCAAACCACCTCCATGCGATTGGCTTCGAAGTCAGCGCCGTCACTGCGCCGGGCTTATTTCGTAAACTCGCTAAATTGACACCCGAGCAAGTTCAATGATTCAAAGAAGAAATGGTGGAGGCGCTGGAAGGTGTCACCATTCCAATCCTGCTGACGTATTCGCCAAGTCAACTTTCACCTGAAGTGCTGAGGGTGCCCATCGTCGGGTCTCTGGATGAAAGGCACATCCCCAACCACTGGCTTCCTCATTTGACATAGAATTCTAAACAGGCTTCTCTCTCCTTAAATCATGAACTTTCTTCCTCAGGCCATCTCCACCCTCTTCGGAGCAGCACTTTGCGCCCAGTCCCTGACCCTGGAGATCGAAAGAGACCTCATCACTGGAGGTCACCAACTGGAAATTATAGGCGACCCCATTCCCGATTCAAACCTTCTCCTCCAGTTCAGTCCAGACGCCCAAACCTGGTTCCCCATCGCCGGATCCCAATCCTTCCCATGGCAGTTCCTTGATACCGATTCCCTCGATCGAAACCGCGGCTTATATCGCTTCACTCAAAATCCCCTCGTTCCGATCTCATCCCATTCATCTTGGCGAAACACCGTTTCTTTACCCGACGATTCCTTCCGCTCCGATCCCGTCCTCACGGGCTTCGGCCAAACCGAAATCCGCTGGATTAAGTTTTCCATCCTCCTCGACAATGCCCCCACCGTCTACTTCCAGGACGGAAGCGAATATCAATTCCACTACAACTTCGCCAACCGCCGCCTCGATCCCTTCTCCGGCATCTCCCTCAATGACTTCAACGCCACCTCTCTCTACCCCCCAGAACAAGAAGTCGTTCTCGGGGCTCTTCTCTTCGCCCCCGCTCACCAAGAATTCGCCGTCGAGTTCGTTGGACAAAACGCCTACCCGCCCGCGATGCTCCGCTACCTCTACCAACTCGTGGACAACGTCGTTGACCGCCCCCATGATTGGTCCGGTCTCTACTTCCCCACCTTCGAACAAGCTGAAAGCGCCCGCGAAAACGCCGACTACTTCCAACGCAACAACATCGCTCTCGGAAACATCGCCCGATGGCAAAACTCCGACGCCTGCTATTCTTCCGGCTGGGCTCTCGGCCGCCTTGTCTTCGTTCCCGGGGCTGAAATTGACGAAGCATTCCTTAACGGCACCCTTCTCTCCACCGACATCCTCATCACCGACGGAGTCCCCGCCGAGATCCCCTACCTCGCCGGCCTCATTACAACCACACCCGGCACTCCCAATTCACACGTCGCCCTCCTCGCTCGCTCCTACGGCGTCCCCTTCGTTTTCCTTTCGGATCAAGCCGATGTCGATGCCGCACTCGCCCTCGACGGTCAGGATGTCATCCTCCGTGGAGCGTCCCAATATTCCGGCGAATGTCACGTCGATGTCTTCGAGGCCAAGGATGCCAGTCCCGCTTATCATTCCGCCATTCTTGATCTCAAAAGCACCCCACCCCTCGAACTCACTCCCCGCGAAAACGCCAGTGCCCTCACCATGGAGGTGGCCTCCGCCGAACTTTCCGACATCCGATACATCGGAGGAAAGTCTGCCAACTTTGGCCTTCTCCGACGAACCATCCCCTTGTCCTCACCCCCGGCCCTCGCCTTCACCTTCGACCTTTGGGAAAGCTACCTCGCCAAATCCATCAACGGAACCTCCCTCGAAAACCTCATCACCACTCGACTCGCCCCCTACACTTACCCCCCCAACATCGCCGCCCTCGATGCCGATCTCAAAGCCATCCGCGATCTCATGAAAGATGCCGCTGACTTCTCCGCGATCGAAAAATCTGCCATCATCTCCGCACTCCAAACCTCTGGGTTCGACCCGCGCAAAAAACTTCGTTTCCGTAGCTCCACCAACGTTGAAGACTCCAATCAATTCATCGGCGCCGGCCTTTACGACAGCTACAGCGGCTGCCTCCAAGATGATCTCGATGACGACAACGAGGGCCCTTCCCATTGCAACCCCAACGAAGAGAACGAACGCGGCGTCTTCCGTGCCATCCGTAAAGTTTACGCCAGTTTCTACAACCTCAATGCCTACCTCGAACGACTCCGACGCGGTCTCGATGAAGACCAGGTCGGCATGGCCATCCTTGTTCACCACTCCTTCCCCGACGACACCGAAGTCGCCAATGGAGTCATCACCGGCCGTTTCCAATCTGCAGGAAAATCCTCTTATCTCTTTAGCGAAATCGTAACCCAACTCGGGGCGAATTCCGTCACCAACCCCAGCGGAAACAGCATCCCCGAACTCATCGAAAGCAACTGCTCGAAGAGTAGTTCCGGAACGAACTGCAGCAATTTTTTACAGCAACGGTCCAGCCTCCTCCCCTTCGGCCAATTCTCGCTCATGACTTGGCAGGACGACTACCGCGACCTCAATTCACTCGCCCTCAACGTCGCCCAAGCTTATCAGATCGCCTCCGGAATCGCTCGCTTCAACCTGGAATTTGAATTCAAGAAACTCACCGACGGCACCCTCATTATTAAACAAGTGCGCAAACTCCCCGAGCCCGAAACTTCCGGCACCAAAGACCCCGCCCTCGTCAATCACCCCGTCACCTTCGAGGTCTTCCAAGGCGAAGCCGTCGATCTATTCTCCAACCATAATCTAAAACTCCGTCTTGACGCTGAAACAACGAGCCGTTTTCTCGCATCAAGCGACACCACCAGCTTCCTCACCAAGTCAGACTGGCTTCATCATAACGAAGGCACAATTCAACAAAAAAGCGGGAACGTCCCAACCTGGAACAGCGCTGACTTCGCAATCCGCGATTTCTTCGGCCACAACTTCGCCGTCGATTCCTGGCTCGAAACCGATTTCAAGGGCGGCAGCACCGAGCTTGAGCTCCGTTTCAAAATGCCCACGCCCAGCACCCTCTCTTTCCAACCCGTGCGTATCCTCAGCGACTTCCGTAGCGAGTTCCACGCCACCTTCACCACCCCCCAGACTACCCGGACCTTGAGTGACGGCTTCACCACAACCACTTCACAAGTCGTCATTCTAACCCCGAGTGTCACCGACCAACCCCTCCCGCCCGGCTCCACCTTGGAGACTAGACATCACAACTTTCGGTCCGGCACCCAAGTTGAAGTCAACTTCTACTGGCCTCCAAGTCCCGGCGGACTCACCGCCGGCTACACCGCTCCGCTCCAAAAATGGGACGTCACTACGATCAGTGGACTCACCACCACACCCATCGAGCTTCGTGGCTACTTTTCTCAGACCTACCGCCCCGGCCACCACAACTTCACCGAAGAATTCCTCTTCGAACCCCGTCTCGAAGAAGGCCTTAGCCCCGCTACCCTCACCGAACTTGAGGCACTCAACATCAAGCAATTCTACCTCGAATTTGGGGGCAGTGTTCCAGTTTTCAAAGCCATTGGTTTTGCGAACCGGGTTCGAAATTTAAACGCGAGTGAATTCCCCTTGCTTCAGGAAGAGACTCCCAAGATATCCCAGCGCAAGAAAAATCCGCCAAGCATACCAAACAAGAAGCTCCAGTAATTACAATCGTTCCAGACGTTTAGGCCACCTTCTATTCGAGAAGGATTGAAGGTCGCTGGGTTGGGCAGCGCAGCGAGGCCCCAGACCTTTCGCCATCGGCCCACACTTATTCCCCTAACCGGAGGAATGCCCAATCGCCTCTTCAACGAAAACCAAGCTCACACTCGATTCAACGTTCCCGTGATCCCGGCGAACGAATCCGCCTCGACACCGAGCCTCTGCAAGACGGAAACAAAGAGGTGGGACAGCGGGAGTTCTTCCGCCTCGACTTGGCCTTGCCATCCGCGGTCGGTTACGATTCCAGCACCGGCCTGATTGTCTTCATTCCCTTTGCCAAATTTGAGATACCGGCCATTCTTGAAGCCGAGGTTTTTACCCCCGGCAGAGATGATGGGATAATTGCGCGAAAGGTGGAAACTGCTGGAGGCAGAACCATGCATCGCAAAGGTGTTGTCCAGCAAACTCCCTTGCCCGCTTGGCTCCGAAGTGTCCTTGAGCTTCTGCACGAAGCGGCCGAATTCTTCCGCTTGATAGCGATTGTAGCTGCCAAGATTTTCCCAGCCTTTTGGCTTTTTAACCGCATGTGTCAAGCCATGGGCATTCTCAAGTCCCACCGCCTTTGAGAGCAGGTCGTGTGTCCCGCCCCCATTCTCCCGACCCAGCTGAAAGGTCGCCACGCGAGTTGAATCACTCAGGAAGGAGAGATAGATCAGTTCATACATCGTCTTAAAGTAAAGCCGAGCCTCTTTGGGATCTGCGTCCAAGCTCAGATGACGGGTCGCCACTTTGGGGACGGGGGTATCAATCCACTTCCGGGCCTTCTCCAACTTCACTTCGGTATCGCGAACGGCATCGAGATACTGCGCGAGCGTTTCCTGATCATGCTTAGAAAGCCTGCGACCAAATGAGCGCGTATTGGCAATGAGGAGATCCAGCGCACTCTTGCTTCTAGCCAGTTTTGCGGCGGCATCCTTACCGCTCGTCACAAAAAGCATGTCAAAGATCTGCTTGGGATTGTTTAAGGCCGGGATCGGACGTCCTTCACGATTGTATGATTGAGTCTGTGCACCACGCGGCCCACCCACTCCCCCATTGGTGGACATCACCAGCGAAGAATGGCGCGTGGACTCTCCCGCTAGCTCAGCATAAACTTGGTCGAGGGAGACCGAATTCTTGTAGGCTCCGTGCCCTCCGGTAGCGGCACCCGTGAGATACTGATCGGCATTTGAATGACCATGAACCGTTCGTGCCGCCGGGTGCGAAAGCCCTGAATAAATTGTGATTTCACGGCGCAAAGGCTCAAGGACATCAAGCACTTTGGTCAGTTCAAAATCTCTCTCGCCGCCCCGGGGAAACCAACTCCAATCCCTCCAAGCCGGATCCGCTTTCACCGGCAACCCGACGCCATCAGGATGGTAGACACTCACAAATCGTTTCGGCGCAGAGTCTCGGAGGGGTTCATTTGCGGCAAACGTTTCAAACCATGGCAGCCCGAGAGCGATACCTGCCCCCCGAAGAAATTTCCTACGATTGAGAGAACTTACTTTGTGATTCATCATGGGACCCTTACTTTGAATGGAAGATGCGGCTGGTTATGATCAAGGAAATGAGATCACCCAAGCGATCCCCCTTCTTTCTGAATTGGGCGGTCAATCTTTCGATATCGGCACGATCGCCAAAAGACAAGGGACGACCGAGGGCATACGCGGTCACCTTATGAACCATCGCTCTCGAGAATTGATCTTGCCGATCCGCAAGGAGGTAGCGCTTCAAACCATCCATCCCTGCCAATTCCTGCTTGTTAAAAAGTGCTGCGGTGGCATCCACCGGCTTATTCTCAATTTTCGTACGGAAGGAGCCCAAAGCATCGTAGTTTTCGAAAGCAATTCCCCACGGATCGATCTTTGCATGGCACGAAATACAGGCCGGCTTATTCCGATGATCTGCGATGCGCTCTTTGAGAGTCATTTGCAAAATCCTCGGATCAGTGAGGTCGACTTCCGGGACATTGGGCGGTGGTGGTGGTGGTGGATCGTCGAGGACACGTTCCAACATCCAAACGCCCCGTTTGAGAGGATGCGAATCTTTGCCGTCCGAGTTCATCGCGAGAATAGCGGCACCTGTCAAAATCCCGCCACGATTCGCTTCAGGCTTGATCGCCACTTTGCGGAAATGAGACCCGTAGACATCTTTCAGTTGATAGTGGCTCGCGAGGCGCTCGTTAACCACGGCATAGTCCGAATGAATGAAGTCCATGACGCTGCTGTTACGATCTAAAACTTCCTCAAAGAAGGCGATGGGCTCTTCCGCCATCGCTTCCTTAAGTGAGTTCTCGTTCACATGGGTGACACTCTCCAGGCCATCCATACCAAGCCATTGATGCACGAAATTTTCAGAGAATCGCCGCGAACGAGAGTCCGCCAACATCCGTTTGACTTGCGCTGCCAAAACGATTGCATCCTTAAGTTCTCCCTTCGAGGCGAGGTAGAGCAATTCCACGTCAGGGACACTCGACCACAGAAAAAACGAGAGCCGGCTAGCCAATTCCAATTCACTGATTGTCGTTGGACTTTCCACATCACTTGCGGGGATCTCTTGAGCTAAGTAGAGAAATTCCGGCGTCGCCAGGACGGTTGCCAACACTTCCAACATGGCCTCTTCCAAGCTCGCAAAGTCAGGCCGATACCCGGTGAACAGAGCCATGAATGGCTCCACTTCCTTCGAGGTGACGGGACGGCGCCAGGCCCGCGCCATGAATCGAGTCAAAACTTCGCGGCCATAAACCTCCTCGTTCGTTTTATTGCCACTCTCAATGAAAATATCACGGTGGCTTTGGGGCGGCCATTGCGCGAAGAAGGGCGCGCTGATTTCAATGAATTCAACCGGGACACTCAGAAGTTCTTTGTTTTTACGGGTGCTGGCAATAGCACGAATCGTTAGGAATTCATCCCGCCGAGGGAATTTTTCGGTATTATTTCGGAAGGGATTGCGTTGAATTTCGCTGAGAGGAATATCAAAATGAAGGAATTGTGGCTCGTCGGCAGATGCCGTCACGGGAACATCACGCGCACTGATCACTTGGGAAAAATTGGCGTTATTGCTGGTATGGGCGCTGAAGTCCAAACGCAGGTTCATGTAGTCATCAGCATTCAGGGTCGACCGCCCGGCGCGCACCGTCACGCGCATTATTCCTTCATCAGGAAGGTGATTACTCAGATTCAATTTCAACGAATGGTTTTTCTGATCAAATGAAATCTTCTTCTCAATTTCTTCACCCTTTTTAGCTTTTTTGGCCTTCTGAGTGAGCGCATGAATCTCCCCAATATCTTCATTGTCGAGTGCCGACAATTTGTCGTCCTGCCCCGGCAGACGATAAACTACCATTTTAGGACGATCGCCCGTGACGGTCGCATGTTTCAGAGCTTTCAGGCCAATCTCACGATAAATCTCGAATTGCATGGCCGACATCTGCAACATTTCTGAACTGTTCTTGAAGCCATCCTCAGATGCCGTTTCCGGAGGAAGCCGATCAACGAGGGAATAGCGCAAGCCAAGGAGGTCCTGCAGTGCGTAGTCGTATTCGTATCGCGCCATGCGACGAAATGACGAATGGCTTTTTTCGCGAAGCAACCCCGTCGAGGCCTTCTGGATCTCCGGGCCCAGCCACTCGATGATTTTGCGGAGGTCCGTATCCGCCAGTTCGACCTTGGCATCGTCAGGCGGCATTTCGCCGTTGCTCAAGACATCGAGGACTTCCAGCCACCAATCGACGTCGTCTCCATTCATGAGATCCGGATCCAGAGTATCGATTCGGAATTTACCCTTGCTCTTTTTGGGACCATGACACGCCACGCAAGTCTCCGTGAGCACCGGTGCGATGTGCTTCTTGAAGTCGACAAGATTGGCCGTCGGAGGCCCCGCAGGCCGAGATCTCTCTTTGGGTGAACCGGACGCTAACAAAGCTGACTTTGAGCGTCCCACTTCCCTCGCTTTGGACAAGGGGGGCAACTCACTTGCAGAAGAGCTCCCGGCAAGGCTCGGTTCGGCTCCGCCTGCCGATAAACACAGCGCCGCAATGCCGCTCAAGGCTACAATTCTATTCAGGATAACGGTGCCGATTTTTCTCATTGTGGATTACCGTTTTCGGCGAATTGGTCATCATCTCCTCCCTCCAACGGGGCTCTCACACTTTGCCCCAGGGTCGTCGACCGAAACGACGCCACAAGCAATGGAATGAGGGCGATCTTCTTCACACTTCTAACTACAGGCCATAAATGCCGAAATCTATCGGCTAAAGTCTGATAGGAAGCGGGAATCGTGTTCATCACCTGAATCACGAAGCGTTTTGGGTGAGCCCTGGCAGTATTATTGGAGCAAGGGGCCGCCCTGCAGTCACCCGGTGTTCTCTCGCTTTTGGGGCGTTTCCCTCCTCCTGATTTCCATTTCAACCAAGCCAGAACTCCGCGAGGATCCTCTTGACTCCAACCTGCCAGCAAGCGCCCAAGGCATGTTCGACGAGGCGATCCTACAACTTGTAACGATCGCATTGTCTGCTACGTATCCTCTCATCTCAGGACCATGCCGAACATCACCCATCCGAAACGTTTACTAGCCGCTTGCTGCCTCGTGTTCTCTGGACCCATCGGTCCGGTCATCGCTGACGACGCCAGGAAAGCCCAAGCCGCCTACCCGGGCTCTTTTTCCCGCCCGCCCTCCCAAGGTGAAAAATACAACACCTGGAGTGATGCCGCCGGGCCTGATATTGGTGGAAACAAAGTCGACCCCGGTCGTTTGCCGTCACGCGTCGACAACTCCAGTCGACCCCAGTTCCCCCCGGTCTACAAACAGAAATGGGGCGCTTGCGGCCAGTTCGCGGCAGCGGCCTCGATCTTCACCTACGAAATGAATGTCTTGAATGGCACCGTCGCAGACACCGAAGCGACACGATTCCCAGCCCACTTTTCATGGAATATGATGAACCACGCGGAAAACAAGGGTTCAGAGGCCTATCACGGTTGGGAAGTGGCCAAGCGCATCGGCCTGCCCACCGCCAAATCCTACGGCGGAGTCCGCCTCAATAAAATCGGGGTATGGCCAAACGGATACCAGATCTGGCGCGAAGCAATGGAGTATCGCGTCTCAGGGTATCGCTACACCCCCGCCAATACCATTGACCAACTCAACGAAGCCCGTGGTTGGCTTCATGACCGCAATCAACCCAAGCCAGACCAACCGACCCTCGGCGGACTGTTCGCCTTGGACGGGCGTATGGGCGAATTAAAAAAAGTCACTGTAACCATTCCAGAAGGTCAGCATTCGGCGGGCGAAGACATCTGGACCAAATGGGGGCCCAGCGGCTTCGGGCACGGCATCACCTGTGTCGGATATGATGATCAGGTCGGCTACGACCTAAACGGCGACGGCAAAATCAGCAACGATCTCGACCTCAACGACGACGGCAAGATCACCCTCGGCGACTGGGAACGCGGAGCCTACATCGTCGTCAACTCATGGGGTGAGAAATGGTCCAAAGACGGTCGCATCTATCTCCTTTACAGCGCGATGATTGACCCAACCTGGAAGCGCGGAAACTACCTCGGCCGGGTCGAAGTTGCTCGCTATCTCCCCGGCATGACCTTGAAGCTCAAGCTCGCTTGCAGCGACCGCACCGACCTCCGCATGACCATTGGCCTTGCCGGTGACAAGGATGCCACCGCTCCCGAGCACGAGTTCGCCCCGGAAGCATTCAATGGCTGGCCCCTCTTCGGTGGAGGCAATGCCGGCCACGTCCCCATGGCAGGTCCGGAGGATCATACCCCGCTCGAAGTCGGGATCGATCTCACTTCCCTCCTGAAGGAATTGCGCCCCGACAAGGACAACAAAGGCCGACTCTTTCTCGAACTCAGCCGAGCCGACGGGAGCGACGCCACCGGCGAACTCCAAGAATGCGCGGTGCGCACCTATGACACCAAGGGCATGTTCCTCCGCGAATCGCCCCTGAAAATCAAAAAAGGAAAGTTTGGCAAATCAGCACTCAAGATTGATACGATTATCAATGATTTAGTAAGCGAGTGATCACTAACAACATAAAAGAATAAGGATAGCGCGCCTCAAGGATAAGATAAAGGTGAGGTGCCTGGCATTTTATCTTTATCTTTTTTCTATGGCACTTTTTCTGCTACCCACCAAAAGATGAGCGGGCTAAAACGGGCCACTCATCCCAGATGCTTCGCCCTTACTCCCTCATCACAAACACCCCTTCATCCCCGCGGGTATAGGGCCTCGGTTGCCGCAAATTCTTCCGCTTGAAATCTCCCCGATAGCGCGTGGCCACCTCTGCCACAAAATCCTTCCCCCCAACCGCCACCCCAGCAGTGAAGGACGCCACTCGCTTCCGCAAATCCTGCCCACGACTGAGCTTTCCTGCCCTCGCCACCACCTTCGTGCGGGCCGCCAAAGTAAAGCCACCC
>Ga0222650_1000305_pt1 | contig 41073 bp, 31 predicted proteins | sample AntAcemetagen367_FD_179820 | JGI IMG/M metagenome (GOLD analysis project Ga0222650, IMG submission 179820) | Saline water microbial communities from Ace Lake, Antarctica - #367 | ecosystem: Environmental > Aquatic > Non-marine Saline and Alkaline > Saline | place: Antarctica: Ace Lake... | reverse complement strand
CAAAAGCTCGTGATCGGGGGTGGGTCTACCAAACTCTGCGATAGCAGCTATTTGAGGCGCCTCCCCCACCACCGATCACGAGCGAACCGAGTGACGAGCGGGCGGTGGGCATGAGGAGAGGAACGACGAAAGCGACGCGAGGAGCGGTGACCAAAGAGCACGGGAGGAACGCCGCCAGCTCAAATAGAGAGCGGCTGCCACGGAAGGATGATGTGGCGAGAGGAACGAGCCGCTGAAGACTGACAGGCAGACCAGCGAACGATAGAACGAACAGGGACAGCGAGCGGAGGCGCGATGTCTGCGCGCAGGGTGCTTGCCGCCCCGCAGACAGCGTGACGCAGCGGTCGATTGCCGGACGAAGGTGCTTGGTACTTTCGAACCACCGACAGGCTCACGACGACCGACCACCAAAAAGAGCTTGGGAGAAGGAATTCAACGCCGTTGCAGAAACCTTTGCTATTACTGCGGGTAACTGAACGAGGAGCGGTGACCAAAGAGCACGGGAGGAACGCCGCCAGCTCAAAAAGAGAGCGGCTGCCACGGAGTGACGATGTGGTGAGGGGAACGAACCGCTGAGGAAGGACAGGCAGACCAGCGAACGATAGCACGAATAGGGACAGCGAGCGAAGGCGCGATGTCTGCGCGCAGGGCGCTTGCCGCCCCGCAGACAGCGTGACGCAGCGGTCGAATTGCCGGACGAAGGTGCTTGGGACTTTCGAACCACCGACAGGCTTAGGATGTCGCTCACCAGAAGAACTTGGGGAGAGGAATTCAACGCCGTTGTAGGAACCTTTGCTATTACTGCGGGTTGCTGAACGCCCCTACTCAAGACGCCAATCTTTCGACTCGAAATCCAATCCCTCCTTACCACCATCATCTATACCATTTAACCCTCGTAAATAGAATACAACTTCACCCCGCACCTCTTTCTCAAGAATCTTCTCATCATCATTTAAAACCCCAAACTCAAACTTTCTAAAATTATTGCTCGCTCTGATCTGCGCAAGACTCACTCTGACCAACGATTTTAAATAATAGCAATATTGATATTGAAATCTCAGATTCTCATCTAGTGCTGGGCATTGACCTTTATTATCTTCTTGATGGATGATCTCGGTAAATAGATCGTGATCATTCAGTTGCAAGCTCGTATCCATGAGGCACGAAATATCTGCCATTTCTTGCAATTTTTGAGAAAATATCTCCTCGCTAAAAATATCACTATCTTTTTGAAGAAAGGGACTGCTCTCAAACTGACTCAACAGACTGCCCGCCAAATATTTAAGGAAAATTTCGCTAACCCTAAGATCAAAGGCCAAATTATTTTCTAAAAACTGACCACTGAAAACTTTCCCCTCCCTCCATGCGATAAGGACACCCCCGATCAAAATTGGCGTTTCATTGAAAAAAAACTGATATCTCCCCTCCCAAGATTCAATCTCAATAATCTTTGAATAAATGCGCAACATAACCTCAAGATCCCGCTCCCATTGCGCACTCCCTTCAAGAATCGATACTCTCAACCACACCGCTGACACATAAAAATACGAAACTAGATTTGAATAGGATTTTCGGTTTTTAGCTTTATCGCCAAGAGTCATCTTATTTAGCTCATTATTGAATAATTGCTCCAAGCTCTTTCGACTTGGCAAGCGAGAAAGCAATCCCTGTGCGGACTCTATCTTAAATTCAGATAGTTTCTTATCACTTCCACTTAAAAAATGGAGCTTTCGAAGCTGAATTTTGTCATCATTTTCAAAAATATTTCCATCTGAAAAAATATCGTCTTTAGAAAAGGCTACATCCAAGTCATCTTGTAACAAGGCTTTAAAAGCTACCAGCTCACTTATTGGAATCTGATAAAGATTCCCCTCATCTTGCTGATCTCTGCATGAAACGATGCATAAAACCATGAAAATGCATAATATTTTTATTCCTATCATCTGCTATTGACTGTGCTCTTTTGCCTTTCTCTTAGCTGAATCATACATCCGCTTCGCTATCCCAGGATCAAGATCTTTAAACAAATGGAGAGTATGACTAAGACCAGAAGAATTTAGCACCTTGACACCAGCTTGATGTGGTGTTTTCACGGTAATCTCATGATTCCATACCTCAGTCGAAGTCCAATCCCAATCCCAATACAAGTCTTCACCGATCCACACCTCCTTACATTCAGCTCTCTTATAGTAAAAATCGTATTCGATTTCCAAATAAAATCCGTCCCCGACAAATCCATATTGAAGGGTGAGGAGCTGATCAAGAAGAAAAGTAAAGGGCATCGCTCTAGCTCCCTTTTTTAGTGCTTTAACAGCTTTCTTCGCAAGATCACTCTCGCCATCGATATCATCGGATTCAACGTCAAAAAAGTATTCATTAGAGATACCCCAAGGAGTTTCAAAATCGGGAACCTCCCATGAAAACAGATCATGCTCTCCTTTAAACGCATCAAATTTGAGTTCGACCGTAATATCATTAAAATCATACACATGAAAACTCTCGTCACCCTCGGCCATTAGACCCAAATAATCCAATCTCCCCACGGCATTATTCCTCACCATCCCGTAAAGGTTGATTCCCCCTTCTTCCTCGATGGGATCTCTGCTTGGCCAATTTCTGACGGTTGATGGGTTGTAGAGGTAGATTGGAGGCGATTTTCGCCTTCGAGGAGGCGACTCTCCGGCTGGTGGACGTAGTGATAGCGCGGGCGATCCATGCCTACGAGGGTGTGGCGCATGATGATACTTGCGGGCATTATCACGATCTACGCTTAGGGTGGAGGAGGGAAAAGTAGGCGTATCGGAAGGGCCATGTCGGGAAGATCGAAAAAGGTCTTCGTAGGCGCAGTGGCAGGCGAAAGTTGGTCGGGAGTCAACAAGCTTCCACTCCCACGCGCTTCGCCTGGAGCGGAGCGATTGGGAATCCTGGGTCAGGATGGTTGAAGGACCTTTCATGTTTACGAACTTTTGCGATGTCATTTACGAGCTTCTTTGTATCATTTGATCTAATTGCGGCAAAGTTAAAAGCCGATTCACGAGTTTATTTTTTCTCTCCGGGGTGGCTCCTAGAATTTTGGAAACACGTCTCATTGGCGATGGAAAGCGAGAGGTCATGAAAGAGAAGACAACGCAAGGCGACCACGAGGTTCCCGAAACGGACCCGCAAATGAAATATCGTCACTGCGCGATCTCAAGGACGGGGAGATCATCAAACTCAGAAGACACCGGTCGTAAAAGTGGCCGACAATTTACAGAATCCCCTGTTGTCCGGAAGTTCCGAGCGGGTAGGGCAGGCGCAAGTGAAGAAGATCGCCCGCCCTCATCAATCTCCATCCGGCCTTCTTAAAATCACCCATGCGATTGGGCACGGCCATGCCCAACTCGAGCGAGAACAGGCGGAGAGAGTGAGTTTTGTAGGAGTGAATCTAAAAGAGCAGAAGGAGAGGAGAGAGGAGAGAGGAGAGAGGAGAGAGGAGAGAGGAGAGAGGAGAGGAGAGGAGAGGAGAGGGGGGACGCACGGATTGAAACGTCTTAGAATTTGCCCCATTTTTTTTGAAATTTCTCAAAATCGCTTAAGATTGGGCTTTCCACCTATCTCTCTTCACGATGTTCCACACCGTTCCCACGAAACCCGAAGATAACCTGCCCTGATCGGGGAATGCTTTTACCACGAATCAATGACAAGAATTAGCCAAAATATGCGTAAGGTGTGCCCGACATGAATATGAAGCTCTGGCTCTCTCTTTTTTCACTCCTCGCGGTCTTTCAGGCCCCGGCCCTCACCTTTAAGGATGGCGACACCGTCGTCCTTCTTGGAAATACCGTTATCGAACGGGCGCAAAAATACGGTCACCTTGAAACGACCCTTGCTCTTTCGACCGAAATGAAGGGCCTCAAGTTCCGTAATCTCGGCTGGAGTGGTGATACCGTCTATGGTCATGCCCGCAGTTACTTTGGGCCTCCCAAGGAAGGCTTCGCCCGCCTCAAGTCCGACCTTAGCGAACTCAAACCGAATGTCGTCATCATCTGCTACGGAGCCGTCGCCGCGTTCGAAGGAGAAAAAGGCCTTTCGAAATTCCTCTCTGGTTATGAAACTCTCCTGGCGATGGTTCAGGAGACCGCCAACCCGCGGGAAATTGTCATCGTCTCTCCGCCGCCTGCCGAAAGCCTCGGCGCGCCCATGCCTGAGATGACGGACCACAACGAGGACCTTGCCCGCTACGCCGAGGCTCTCGGCGAATTGGCCAAAAAGCACCAAGTCAACTTCGCCGACTTCTTCACCACCCTCGGTAACAGCACCGGCCTCACCGATAATGGCCTTCATCTCACCTCAAAGGGCTACGAAGCCGCTTCGCCAAAATTTGCGGAAGCCCTCGGCCTCACCCTTCCGACCGGAAACCAAATCCAAAGCGATCCCGCCCGCAAGCTCCGCGAGGCCATCATCGCCAAGAACAAACTCTTCTTCTTCCGTTGGCGCCCCTCCAACGAAACCTACCTCCGCCTTTTCCGCAAACACGAGCAAGGTCAGAACGTCCGGGAACTCCCGATGTTCGATCCCCTCATTGCCGCGCAGGAAAAAGAAATCGAAGCCCTCAAGGAAACCACTCTTGCTATCAAATGATGACCACACGACTCCTCCTCATCACCTCTCTCTCGACTTTCTCCGCCCTCGCCCAGCGCGGACTCAAAGACATTCCCGATCCTGATCCCGTCGAACAACAGGCCGCTTTCAACCTGCCTGAGGGCATGGAGATCGAGCTCTTCGCTTCCGATCCCATGATTGCGAAGCCGGTGCAAATGAATTTCGACACTCAGGGCCGCCTTTGGTTGGTCTCCAGCGGGATGTATCCTCACATCGTTCCGGGTGCCGAGGAGAATGACCGCGTTCTTGTGCTCGAGGACACCAACGGAGACGGCAAGGCTGACAAGTCCACCGTTTTCGCTGACGATCTCCACATTCCCACTGCGGTCCTCCCCGCCGATGGCGGTGCCTATGTCGCAAATTCCACCGAGATCATCTTTCTCAAGGACACGACGGGCGACGGCAAGGCGGACCACCGCCGCGTCGTTCTTTCCGGCTTTGGCACTGAGGACACTCATCACCTCGTCCACACCTTTGAACAAGGACCGGACGGCATGCTCTACTTCCTCCAGTCGATCTACATTCACAGCCACCTCGAGACGCCCTACGGCGTCCGCCGTCTCATGGGCGGAGGGGTGTGGCACTTCCGCCCCGAAACCCAGCGCGCCGAAGTCCTCTCGAAAGGCCTCGTGAACCCTTGGGGTTTCGTCTTTGATGACTACGGACAAACCTTCGCCACCGATGGCGCAGGCGGTCACGGGATCAATGACATCTTCCCCCGCTCGGTCTTCGTCACTTCCCCCGGTGCCCAGCGCATCATGAAGGGACTTAATCCCGGTCAACCCAAACTCTGCGGACTCGAGATCCTCTCGGGATCACATGTTCCCGAAACCCTCCGCGGCGTTCTCATTGCGCCCGACTTCCGCGGTCACCGCATTAACGCCTATCGCCTCTCGCCGAATGGCAGTTCCTACACCTCGACCCGCATTGACGATTTCCTCAGTTCCTCCCACCGTGCCTTCCGACCCATCGATGTCAAGATGGGCCCCGATGGTGCGCTCTACATCGCCGACTGGTATAATCCTATCATCCAGCACGGCGAAGTGGACTTCCGCGATGAACGCCGGGACCACACTCACGGCCGCATCTGGCGTGTCACTTTTAAGGACCAGCCCCTCGCCAAAAAGATTGATTTCACCCAAGCCACCATCGCGGAGCTCCTCGCCAGCTTGACTTCAAAAGAAACGGTCCATCGCGAAAAAGCCCGGAGCGAACTCCGCATCCGCGACCGCGCCGAGGTCCTGCCCAAGCTCACCGCTTGGAGCAGTGAACTCACCGATGAGTTCTCACTGATGCAGGCGATGTGGACTCACCAAGCGCTCAATGACACCGCTGGTGGAATTATCAAAACGCTCGCCGTCTCCCAAGACGCGCGCTTCCGAGCCGCCGCCCTACGCGTGATCTACCACCGTCACCAAGAAATCCCCGAGGCTTCCGCGATCGTCAAAGGGGCGATCAAAGATCCCAACGCCCGCGTCCGCCTCTGGGCCATCAGCTGTCTCGCCCAGATGCCCAGCCCCGATTCAGTGCCCACCGCGCTGCAAGCTCTCGACCTCCCGATGGATGATACCCTCGACTTCGCCCTCTGGTCCCTCGTCCGCGAACACGAAGCACAATGGGCCCCTCGGTTCGAGGCCGGGAAGCCAGTCTTCGGAGATCATCTGCCCCACCTCATCTTTGCGATGAAGGCCCTCGGCAAAAACCTCTCCCTCGTCCCCGTCTTGACCAGTCTCGACAATGGCACGCTCAGTCCATCTGAGCGCAAGGACGCCATCTCGGTGATCTCACAAGTTGGCACGGCCGATGACCTCACCCGCCTCCTCGACTTCATGGTCAAGGATCCCACCATTATCGCCCAGCTCATCACCGCGGCCGAAATCCGCAAGCTTCAGCCGAACTCGGGCAGAGAGAAACTCCTCCCTTTCTTGAAGTCTGATCTCCCCGGAGTCTTCGCCCAAGCCGCTAAACTGGCGGGTCTTTGGAAGCTCGCTCCGGCACGCCCAGAACTCATTACCGCGTTCACAACCTCACCGGAAAAGCGCCAAGCCGCGGCCGAGGGCCTTCGTCTCTTTGGAGGAAAGGAAGCCCTCACGCTCTTTGAGGATCTTTCCAAGACAGCTCCCGACGAAGCCACCCGTGTTCTCGCCGTGAAGGAATTGGCAAAGCTCGCTCCCGAGAGAGCCGCCACCGCGGCCGTCGAGATCCTCAGCGAGGACAGCGAAGGAGAAGATCCCCACGGCCTCTTCACCAGCTTCCTGAAAAACCCCAAAGCGGCCTCTGCCCTCGCCAAGGCGCTCAAAGGAAAAACCCTCCCTCCTAAAATCGCCACTCTCGGGATGCAGCGGGCCGGCACCTCTGGCAAGCCCCCCAAGGACCTTCTCGATGCCCTGCAAGGCGCCGGAAGTCTCAAGCCCATGTCTCAGCAACTCAGCGATGCCGATATGGCCAAGCTCGTGGGCCGGGTCCAAACAGAGGGTAATCCAAGTCGTGGCGAAACCATCTACCGTCGCACTGAAATCCAATGCCTGGCCTGCCACGCCATCGGCGGAGTCGGAAGCCCGATTGGGCCAGACCTCGTCAGCGTCGGAGCGAGCGCCCCCGTCGACTACCTCATCACCTCCCTCCTCAATCCCACCGATAAGATCAAGGAAGGCTATCACACCACTCTTGTCACCGAGAAGAATGGCAACGCCCATACCGGCGGCTTGGTCAGCGAAAGCGACACCGAAGTGATTCTCCGTGACTACAGCGGCGAAACCAATCGCATCGCCCGCGCGGACGTCAAAAACATCACGATCAGCCCCGTCTCGATGATGCCTGCCGGACTCACTGCCGGACTTCGAGAAGATGAATTCATCGACCTAGTAAGGTTTCTCTCCGAGCTAGGAAAAGAAGGTGACTTTAAGGTCAGCGCCAAGCCCATCATCCGCGACTGGATGGTCCTGAAACCGCACCCGCGCACGGTCGACAACATTGGTCATTATGGTCCCGCGATGTTTGCGGAGCGCTTCGAGGGGTATGAATGGCAGGCTTACGGCGGCAAGGTCAACGGAGAGCTTCTCCCCGCAGAGCTCCCCAGAGTCCTCGGCCGCGGACGAACCACCTGGGGCATCGCCCGCTTTGGGGTCCCGCAAAAAGGTGCGATCAAATTCAAGATCAATGACACCCGGTCCATGCACCTCTTCAGCGGTAAGAAAGAGGTCAAGCTCCCGGAATCCGGTCCAGCCACTGTCGAGGTCACCGCAAGTGACGATCCCCAACACTTCACCCTCGCGGTCAATTCAACCACTCGGAAAGCGCCTGTTCTCATCGAAGCCATTTCAAAATGAAACTCCTCAAACTTACCCTTCCGCTTGGCTTCATCGCCCTCGTCATTGCCGCCCGCGATTCCGACAAGGCATCGTACACCCGCCAGGTCGTTGACCCCGGCGTCTACACCGAGGGGGCGTCCTTTGGAGATGTTAACGGAGACGGCGAGATCGACCTCCTCGCCGGCCCGCTTTGGTGGGAGGGCCCCGACTTTAAAATGAGCCATCGCTACCGCCCCGGGAACGCGGTCCCCGCAAAAGGCTACGCCCACAATTCCTTCCAAAGCTGGGTTCTCGACGTCAACCAAGATGGCCGGGCTGATATCTTTCAGGTCGCGCACGATGGCGTCTTTCACCTCGAACTTTACCTCCAACCGGCCGCAGCCTCCGAGGCCTGGCCCAAACACCGCGTTGCCGCTAAGATCGGGAACGAATCACCCGAAATGATCGACCTCACGGGTGATGGAATCCCCGAACTCGTTGCGATGCAAGGCGGTCGCTTTGGCTTCTTCACCTTCGATACCAAGGCCCCGCAGAAGCCCTGGATCTTCCATGCCATTTCAGCCGAACGAACGAAATCACCTTACTACCACGGCCTCGGCTTTGGCGATCTCAACGGCGACGGTCATGTCGATATCCTTGAGAAAGAAGGCTGGTATGAATCGCCCGACGATGCCCTCACACCCGGGAATTGGAATTTTCACCGCTACCAATTCTCCCAAACTGGGGGAGCGCAGATGCTCGTCTTTGACGTTGACGGCGATGGCGACAATGACGTCGTCTCCAGCACCGCCGCGCACGCTAGTGGACTCGCTTGGTTTGAAAACGACGACCTTGAAGGACGGACTCACTTCAAAAAGCACGTTTTGATCCCCGAGGACAAATCACCCGGAGTTGGTGGTGTCACTTTCACCCAGGCCCACGCCCTTGTCACCGGCGACTTCAATGGAGATGGCCTCACTGACTTCGCGACCGGCAAGCGCTACTTTGCCCACAACGGAGGAGATCCCGACTCCGACAAGCCCGCCGTGCTTTACTGGTTCGAACTCGTCCGCGATGAGAAAGGCGCGCGATTCATCCCCCACTTGCTCGATAGTGACTCCGGTGCCGGGACCCAACTCGCCGCTGCTGACGTCAATGGCGATGGCCTTACCGACCTCGGAGTGGGCAACAAAAAGGGGGTTTTCATCTTCAAAAGTGCCAAATAAGCACCCTTGATTTTTTTAAAACTGGGTTATCTTAGTTCTTCTCTCGTCCCATATAAACTTCAGCAAAAAACCACTCCTTCAAAAAATGAAACTTAAAACAATCCTCGGCGCGCTCGGCGCGTGTTCGATCGCCCTCCTGCCGGCTCAAACTGCCGCTCCTGAAAAACCCGCGATAGCGCAAGCAGCAGTCGAGCCAAAGGCTGAAACTCCTGTTGAGAAGCAGGCTTTCAAAATGTTCGACATCATGTCCACCCTTCCTGAGATTTTAGGTGGGATCAAAGACGTGGCGAGTGCTGACGCTGCCGACCTCAGGTTAGACAAGCTGCTCACGCAGATGAAAACCGAGGAGTCAGCTCTTTTGAAGCTGGAAGTTCCTGATAATGAGGCTCGTGAAAAACTCGATGCCAAGATGAAAATCAAAATGAAGAGCATGCAGGAAAAAATGATGCCCATCATGATGGGGATGCAGGCACTCCCACCCGAGGTCTCGGCAAAGCTTGGGCAAATGATGCAGAAGTTTATGCAGGCGGCAGGCCGTAACGATTCTGCCGTTGATAAATACTTCAAGCCAGACGAGGAAAAAGAAGGCGGCGAATAGATCTCATCCGCTAATTTAGATTTCAAAACCTGCCGGGCATCGACCCGGCAGGTTTTTTTTGCGGGAAGATGCTAACGCTCGGAACACGTGGCCTGACCGACTTCATTTTCCCGATTCTTCAGTGATCATTCGGCCTTATGGGCTGGGAATTTTCCGAAGTTTTTGCTGTCACTGAGGTCGATTTTCACCGTGACTTCGCAGGGATCGTTGAGATCACCCCAAATATACTATGAAAATGAAACTCGCCACTCTTGCTCTCTGCGCTTGCTCGATTTCCTTCCTGCCTGCCCGGACCACCGAATCTGAGAAGCCCACTCCCGAAAAAGCCGAAGAAGAGGTGAAGCCCGAGGGACCTCTCGAAGAGCGCGCTTTCGCAATTTTCGACCTCACTTCCGCGCTGCCTGACATCTTCGCTTCGGTGACGGACAATGCTTCCATTGCGGCCGCGCAAGTGAAGCTCGACACTCTGTCCACAAAACTCACAGCCCATGCTGCCGAGCTTAAGAAAATGGACGCCCCCACTAATGAAGCCCGCAAAAAGCTGAAAGCCAAAATAGACCCCAAGCAAAAGGCCATAAACCAAAAGATGCAGGGAGCGATGAAGGCCATGATGGAACTCGACGAGCAAACGGCGATGCAAGTTGGGACAATGTTCATGGGCTTTGGTCAAACGATGCAGGAACTGACCCCCGTGATGACGAAATATTTCTCTCCCGATCCTGAAGAGGGCGGGGAAGACAAGTAAATCGTCTCCCATCCCGCTTTCATAAATAGCCCGTGGAGGTTCACTCTACGGGTTATTTTTTTACTACCATCTCTCATGAAATTTCTCTTTTCACTCTTAATAATTCCATTGGCGGCAAGTGAAATCATCACCCCGGCTTCAGTCACTCTTCAGGTCGGAACAGAGTTTTATCCCGCCGCAAATGTTCGCAACGGCTCAGGACTTTCAGCGACTCCAACCCTCGCTAATTACCAAACGGTCACTCATGCAGGAGCTAACAGTTCAACCGCCTGGACCACCAATGCTCCCGGAGGGGGCTCCGCTGACTACTACACTTTTGGCCCCGCTCCGGTCTTTCTTCTGCAATTCGCCGAGACCCACAACTTCAGCGATCTAATCTACTGGGGTTACCACTTCAACACTCCCAACGGAAATGAAGGGAAAGCCTTTCGACTCGAATTTTCCGAAAATGGCGGAGCAACTTTTGGAGCTTCTATCGAGGTGATTGCGCCCGCGATCTCGAGATCAGCTTCCACCACTTTGGATCTGGGCGGCAACTCCTCCGCCGATGCCATTCGCCTGACGGTTATCGATAATTGGTTCGAAGATTTTGGTGGCGGAGATCGCGTTGGTATTGGGGAGTTTCGCTTCATCGGAGAAACGCCCCTCAATCCGGCCCCAATCATCGAGGTGAATCGACTCCTGGACTTTGGGCCCGATTCCGTAGGTGCCACTCTGATCGTGAGGAATGACGGGGTTGTCGATGATCTCGTCATCACGCCATCACTCCAAGAAGAGGGCCCATTCTCGGTTTCCCCGGGAGAACGCACCATTCCGGCAGGGTCTGCCCTCGCTCTTGAGGTTTCTTTCAGCCCGTCTCGTGATGGTTGCGATGCGGGAACATTGCAGCTCGCCACGAATGACGCCAAGTCCCCCATGATCGAGATCACTCTCTTGGCAGCCGTAAACTGCACCTTCTCCGCACCAAAAAAGGCGGACTTCTCGGCTGAGGAGGGGATTTTCTCCGCACCCTTCGACCTCGCTCTATCGACGACCGATGGCGCCACCCTTCTTTACACGCTCGATGGTTCGATTCCCGGCGAAGAGAGCGGCTTTGTTTACCGCGGCCCGATTACGATCTCCGCGACGACCCAAGTCCGAGTTTCTTCGTACTTCCCCGGATTCCCCCCGGCGCTTAGGACCCGATCTTTTGTGAAACTCGATCCGGATGTTGCCGGCTATTCATCGACCCTCCCCATCGTGGTGATCGAAAATTTCAATGGCGGCAGTATCCCCAACAAAGGGTGGAGCACCGACACCCAGACCGGCGGAGGTCTGCAGCAAGTCGCCCGACAATCCGCTTTCTTCAGTGTCTTCGAGAAAGGCCCTGCCAACACGCCCGCGAACTTCGAAAACGAACCGACGCAAAGCTCCCGCATCGGGATCCGGGTCCGGGGAGCATTTTCCTCCACCTGGAATCCCAAACCCTATGCCATCGAGACTTGGAAAACCGATGAGGACAATGACCGCTCCATCAAAATTCTTGGGATGGCCTCGGACTCGGACTGGGTCCTTTACTATCCGCACCCCGGATATGACCGGACAATGCTCTCTAACTCCTTCATCTGGGAACTGAGCCGCCAAACCGGCCGCTGGGCACCAGAATTCCGATTCGTCGATCTCTTCGTCAACGAAGACGGCGGCGACCTGACGATCTCGGACCGACGTGGAGTGTTTCTCCTTCTCGAAAAGCCCAAGCGCGACTCCAAACGGATCGAGTTTGATGGACTCTCGGCCGATGGTGCAACCGGCGGGTGGCTCAATGGCATCAACCGCATGGACCCGATACCGGTCGGCGGATTCCCGGCAGAAAACGGAGCCACGTCTCCTCAATTTTTTCACACCGCCGGCCCCAATCGGATTCAGGCCACTGCCCCCAATCTTTCTGGCTCAGGCGATGACATTCCCCGTCAATATAACGCCTTTATCAACTTCGAAGACCCGAATGGCTACCGCATCAATCCCGATCAGCGATTTGCCATCGAATCTTGGTATCGCGAATTTGAGGACATTCTTTACGACGACGATCTTTGGCGGGATCCCAACCTCGGCTATCGAAAATATCTCAATACCACCGATTTTATCGACTACATGCAACTCCTCACCCTCGCCAAGCAAGGCGACGGTTTGCTGATCAGTCTGTTTCCGTGGGTCTCCTCCGGCGAGCGCCAACTCCACATGGGCCCTATGTGGGACTTCAATAACGGAGCCTACAGCGGGTCGGCAACGGGCACTCTTTATTTTCGTCCTGACCGGCTTTGGTATGGCCGCCTCTTCGATGATCCTGACTTCCAGCGTGAGTATGAAGACCGCTGGTTCCAGCTTCGAGCCGGCCCTCTTTCCAATGCCAACATGGCCGCCATCATCGATGCCCAGTCCGCTGAAATCACGACGGGATTGGCCGACGCTCAATCTGGGCTTTCTGCTTCCTCATGGACGGGACGATTGAATTCGATGAAGTCGTGGCTCACGACACGAGCCAATTGGATTGACACAAATTTCCTTGCCCCTCCGTCCTTCAGCGCCACCGGCGGAATCGTCCCAGCAGACTTTGCACTCACGATTACAAACACGACGGGGCAAAGCGGCACGATTTACTACTCCCTCGATGGTCGCGACCCACGCGATTCGCTGAGGGTCTACAATGGGCCGGTCACCCCGAATCAGTCTTCGGAAATTCTCGCCCGCGTTCGCACCATCGGAGGAGCTTGGTCCGCCCTTCAAAGCGCGACCTTTGTCATGGGCACCCCGGCAACCGCCGAGAACCTCATTGTCAGCGAGATCCACTATCATCCCACCGACGAATCTCCCGGCACCGAGTTCATTGAGCTCCTCAACATCTCTCCCACCGAGACCATTGACCTTACGAATGCCTCCTTCACCGCCGGAATCAATTTCACCTTTTTACCGAGCACCACCCTTGCCCCGGGAGAAAGAATCCTCGTCGTCGAAGATGCCGCCTCAATGATCACAACCTATGGCAATGGACTCAATCTTGCAGGTGAATTCTCAAACCTTACCAAACTCGCAAACTCCGGCGAGCAGATCGTCCTCACCGGTGCCGAGGGCGCGACCATCTTCGATTTGGAATACCACGACAAAGATCCATGGCCTGTCTTCGCGGATGGCGAAGGATGCGCCCTAACCCTTATCCAACCACAGAGTCGCCCCGACCTTTCACTGGCGAAAAATTGGCGCTGCAGCGCAATTCCCGATGGCTCGCCCGGGATCCCTGACTCGCTCATTTTTGAGGGCACTTCGGAAGCACTGGCGAAATTTATTTTGGGGCCGGTCGAACCCAAACTCATAATCGAGGGAGAAGAATCGAGCTACCAATTCCAAGTGAAACTTGGAGCAGATGGTTTCGCGGTGACCCCGCAAAGCTCCCCGGATCTTGTCCTCTGGGAAGCCCTTGTGATCCCGACACAACCGACCGCGATCGCCGAAAACGGGCTCGCGACTTATCGGCTCGTCGTCGAAAACAGCCCTGCCAAAAAGTTCATTCGGCTCCTAATCACTCCACGGCTCCCATGACGACCAGACACGCCCTGACCGCCAGCGGGTAAATCCGGTGTTCTTCGATCTGAATCCGCGCGTGCAGACTCGCGGGCGTGTCATCGGGTAATACGGGCACTTTGGCTTGAAGGATGATCTCTCCGGTATCCATCCCTGCATCGACATAATGAACGGTGCATCCCGACTCGCTGGCCCCGTCTGCAATGGCCTGCGCCCACGCACCCCGCCCAGGATATTTGGGAAGTAAGGACGGATGAATATTCAGAATACAAACCTGCTCCAGATCCTAAAACTGCAATGCGCGCCATCTCACCCTGTTCTAGCCAGCCCAAGCTCAAAAATCACGTCTTGAATCCGTTATAATATTTCCATGGCCAAACTCAAAATTATCTCCATCGGAAAATCCGCTGGCGTCCTTCTCCCCAAGGAACTTCTCGAAAGAACTCCGCGGCCCCAAAGGTGAAACTTTCACTGTCACTGAATCGGCCAACGGACTCAACTTTTCAGCCTACGACGAACGGGACGATCACCAGATGGCCATCGCAAATCGCATCATGTGTGGAAATCGTAATTTTCTTAGAAAACTCGCTGAGCAATCACTTTCGCTAAAATTAAAGGGGTCATTGAGGAAGTCGTCCACATGTTCCACGCCGCACGACTTGCGGACTACGGAGGTGAAATCGTTTTCCTCTGCCAACTCGCTGCCGCCTGCGCCTTTGGTCTCGCGAAAACCCAGCCCTTTATTGATGGAAATAAACGCCCCGCCGCCCTTGCCTGCGAACTTCTCCTCATTCTCAATCGTCGCGTCTTCACGATTGGCGAAACTGAAAAACATCCTCACTCTCTTTGTCCCCGCGACCGGCGAACACTCCGAGGAATCATTCGCGGCCTGGCTCAGAACAGTCACCGGGGAGGCTTAAATTTTCACGTGCCATTCCGCACCTTTCGGCTAACGTGGCGCCATGAGCACTCAGGCACCCACCGTCCCGGACGCAACCGGTCACTACGGTCAATTTGGAGGATGTTTCGCCCCCGAAACCCTCATGACTCCTCTCGACGACCTCCTCACGGCATACGAGGAGGCCAAGGCCGACCCGGCTTTTCAAGCCGAACTTGATGATCTCCTCCACAACTACTGCGGACGACCCACTCCCCTTTACTTTGCCGAGCGCTGGACCGAAAAACTTGGCGGTGCCAAAATCTATCTCAAGCGCGAAGACCTCCTCCACACCGGCGCTCATAAAATCAACAACGCCATCGGCCAAATTCTCCTCGCCAAACGCCTCGGTAAGAGGCGCATCATTGCGGAAACCGGCGCTGGTCAACACGGCGTCGCCACCGCCACCGTCTGCGCCCGTTTCGGCATGGACTGTACGGTTTACATGGGCGTAGTGGATATGCAGCGCCAAGCTCTCAACGTCACGCGGATGCGCCTCATGGGTGCCAAGGTCGTCCCCGTCACCGCAGGACAAGCCACCCTCAAAGAAGCCGTCAACGAATCGATGCGCGACTGGGTCTCCACCGTCGAAGACACCCACTACATTCTGGGCTCCGCCCTAGGCCCCCATCCCTTTCCGATGATGGTCCGCGATTTTCACCGCATCATCGGCGTCGAAGCGCGAGAGCAGATTCTCAAAAAGGAAGGTCGCCTTCCTGATCTTCTCGTCGCCTGCGTCGGCGGGGGTTCAAATGCCATGGGACTTTTCCACCCCTTCGTTCATGACGAGGACACCCGCATGGTCGGCGTCGAAGCCGGAGGTGATGGCATCATCCCCGAACGCCACGCCGCACGCTTCCAAGGCGGAAAGCTCGGCGTCCTCCAAGGGTCTAAAACCTGGCTCCTCGCCAACGACGACGGACAAATTGAACTCACTCACTCCGTCAGTGCGGGACTCGATTACGCCGCTGTCGGCCCCGAGCACGCTTATCTGCAAGACATCGGGCGCGCCGAATACACCTACGCGACCGACGACGAAGCCCTCGCCGCCTTCCGCGAACTCTCGCACACCGAGGGCATCATTCCCGCTCTCGAGAGCGCTCACGCTATTGCCTACGTCTCGAAAGTCGCCGGCGCCATGGACGAGAACGACCTCATCATCGTCAATCTCTCCGGCCGCGGTGATAAAGACGTCGAGCAGGCCGCAAAGTACCTCCTCGGAGAGGACTAAACTACTTCTGCCACCAGTCAGCATCCTTCTCCCAAGGCTGAGCCGTTTCCACCTCGCCACCCGCAGGTTCGGATTCGGGCTCATTCGGAGTTTCGGGCTCTTCTTTCAAGAGTTCTTCCAACTCATCCTCCTTCCCCGCGTTTCTTAGGAGCGAGTAAAAGATCGTCATGAGCGTTCCTCCCGCAATGACGAGGATCACCAGCATCGAAACCGCAAGACTATCTTCTGCAGACATGGGGCGACCTTAGCACAGCATTTAGAGGGTGGAAGTGATAAGGTCTTCTTCAACAAATCCCCTCACGTAATCTCAGAGAATAAAGCCCTCTTTTTCGATACCGGCGCTCACGAGGTCGGGCTCTGTCAACGCGATGGCACCCACGAATTCTTTGCGGAGGCAGCCCCCGAGGCAAAACTCGCCGAATCCTCAATCTGCCCCGCTTTCCGCACCCTCATTGAATCTCCCTGAGAAGTTTTAGAAAAACTTTCACGATGGGTTGACAAGCTACTTCCTCCGGCTAGTCTCCGCCCCCCGCTCCCTGCAGTCGGGATTTCTCTCAAAACCCTATCTTTTTTTACGGCCATGAAAATGACTTACCAGCCTTCTAAGCGTACTCGCAAGAAGCAACACGGATTCCGTGCCCGCATGGCGAACAAAGCTGGACGCGGCATCCTCAAAAATCGTCGCCGTAAAGGCCGCAAGCGCCTCCTTCCAAAAGGTGCCGAGATCCACTTCAAGCGCCACACGGTGCAGAACAACACCAAGTAAATCGGTGTCGCTTTCCTGCGACCCTCTTTACTTACCTTCGATCATACGGTCATGGACCTGACTCGTCAGCGGCGCATGCGCTTGTGGGGCGAGTTTCAGTTTGTCCGTCAAAAAGGGCAATCAGCCGCCGGTCGCTTCCTCGTGATCGGTTCTCTTGGGGATTCAGCTCTCAGTGATCGCCGCTTTGGCCTCATCACCTCTAAGAAGGCCGGGAAGGCGGTCACTCGTAATCTCCTGCGTCGGCGCTTCCGCGAAATCATCCGTAAGCATGGTGACCACCTCCCACAACGCCACATGATCGTCACCATCGCGCGCTGGCGGGCTTCCCAAGCCACCTTCCAAGAACTGGAAGCCGATTGGATCAAGACGGTGAAGCGCCTCAAGATCTGGCAGGATTCCCCCTCCGACCCGTCATGAAATTCCTCATCCGCCTGGTCGTTCGAGCCTACCAACTTCTCATCCGACCCATCCTCCACGCTGTGGGGGGACCCAATTCCGGATGCCGTTACGAGCCCTCCTGCTCCCACTACTTCCTTGAAGCTGTCGAAGCCCACGGCTCCCTGAAAGGCAGCTTCCTTGGCATTCGCCGGATTTTACGCTGTCATCCTTGGGGTGGCTGCGGTTATGACCCCGTTCCATCCACCGGAGGCTCAAAGCACTCCTCTCAAAATTCTCCCACCACCCATCACTGATCATGGATCGTAAAGCTTGGATCGTCGTCACCATCTGCGCCATTTTACTGGCACTCAACCTTCATTTTAGCAGTAAGAATGCCGAAGAGACCCGTCAAAAGGAACTCGCGGATGCTGAAAAAGAGAAAAGCGAACAGCCGCAAGTCACCCCGGAAAAACAACCGGCCGGACTTACCGTCAAACCCGAACCCATCCCAGAGAGTCTCGGTAAGGAGGAAAGCCACAACCTCGCCACGGCCGCCAGCATCTTCACCCTCTCATCTCTCGAGGGAGGCATCGTTCAAAACAAACTCCTCGAGGAAAAATCAGTCTTCCGTGACGACCTCATCACCATCAACGACCTCGGGGTCAACCGTATCGGCGCTCTCACCAGTATTTCCGGTGAAACACTCGAAAAGGGCTATTACGAGGTCGTCGACAAAAACGACACCTCCATTACCTACGAGGCCCCGATTTCCAATAATCTCATCGCACGGAAAACCTGGTCGCTCGTTCCGGCTGAAATTGATGGCAAAGCGAATCCCGGTAGCCCTTATCGCCTCCAATTCAAACTCACGCTCACGAATGACACCCCGAGCGAAATCTCCACCGGTGACCTCGCCATCTTCAATGGCTCGGCTGCTCCGGCCCACGCCGACGAACGCTCGAATTACCTCAACTTCTTCTGGAGCGAAAACGGCAAATACAACTCCGAAACGACCGGCTACTTCAGTAGCATGTTCGGCACCGACGCCACCGAGTTTCGCGAGACCTTTGGGGAGAACCTCCTCTTCGCCGGTGTCGAGAATCAATTCTTCGCCACCATCGTCAGCCCTGACACGCCCTACCTAGCGACCTTCCGCGCCATCCCCGACAAGGTCGACCTCCCCGCAAAGCGCGGCAGTCAATCGGCCCCCGTCTTCAACACCTACCTTTCACTTCCCAAGGGCGCAATCCCCGCCGGGCAGTCCCGCGAATACCTCTTCGATATCTTCATGGGCCCCAAGAACAATGCCCTCATCCGCAGCCTCGATGGCGAGAAGGGTGACGTCATGGACTATGGATTATTTTTTGGCTGGATCAGCCGTGGCCTTAACTGGGTCCTCAATAGTCTCTCCAACCTTTTCGGCGGCGAAGGAAACTCTTGGTCCTGGGGTTGGGCCATCGTCGTTCTCACCCTCCTCATCCGGACCTGTATGTGGCCCTTGCACGCCAAATCGACCCGCACCATGAAGCGGATGTCTAAGCTGCAACCCAAAATCGCCGCGCTCAAGGAGAAGTATCCCGATGATCCGAATAAGGTGAACAAGGAGATGATGACGCTTTATCGCGAATTCGGAGTCAACCCGATGGGCGGCTGCCTCCCCATGCTCGTTCAGATCCCCGTCTTCTTTGGCTTCTACAACATGCTTCAATATGCGGTCGAGCTGCGTAACCAGCCCTTCCTCGGCTGGGTGACTGACCTTTCCCAACCCGATACCATCAAGGTGTTTGATCTCCCCTTCGACCTACCCTTCATCGGGGATCAACTTCCCCTCAACATTCTCCCCATCCTAATGGCCGTCACTATGGTCATCCAAATGCAGATCACGCCCAAGACGGGAGATAAAATGCAGCAGCGCATCTTCATGCTGATGCCGCTCGTTTTCTTCTTCTTCTGCTACAACTTCGCCTCGGCCCTCGCCCTCTACTGGACGACCCAGAACATCTTCTCCATCGGCCAGACCTGGCTCATGCAAAAGCTCCCCGAGCCCGAGCTCAAGACCTCCAAAAAAGCAGGGAAAAAGACCTGGATGCAAAAAATGTCCGAACGCGCCGAAGCCGCTCAGAAACAACGCGCAGGCCAACAAAAAGGCGGTGGCCCCGGCAAAAAGCAGGCCAAGCTCAAAAAGCCCCGCGGCCCCAAGACCGGCGGGTAAATTCCATCGAGGTTTCACAATTCTGAGAGAGAGTCACTTCGATGAAGTGGCTCTTTCCTTTTCTACCTTCGACCCCAAGACCGGGAGGGAAGCCATTGATAAAATCAGGAAAGCGGCCGACCAAGGCGATAAAGTGTTCGCCCTCGCTATCTTTCTGACCACGCTGGCGCGACAAAGGAGTCCCCACCATCATGAATCGACGCAACTATCTCAAGAAATCCTCCCTCACCGGCATCGCCATGACCTGTGGCCTGAGCACCGAAACGAGCCTTGGCTATCGAGGACCGACCGCAGGTTCTCTCGATGACTCGCTCGAAATTTTGAACCTCTGGGATAAGCTTTCAGAAGCAGACACCCAACTGTTTCGCTCAATTTACAACGCCCTGGCGACAGGCCCGAGCGCGAGCTTTGCCACGGTGGCAGGCGACAAGAAAGTCCAAGCCCTCTGTGAGGAGCAAGGAGTGACTCATTTCGGAGGCCCCATGCTCGGTTGCCTCGCAAACGATGGCGTGAAAGTTTGGCTCCGTACCACCAAACCTGCGCGCGTGGAAGTGAGGCTCAAGATTGGCGACGAGGAAAAAACCTTCGGGCCGGTCGAGAGCACGCTGGCGTCCGATCTCACCGCGATCGTTGAGGTCACCGGACTGGAGCCGGGTGCCATCACGCCTTATCAGGTTTTGGTCGATGGTGATCCGATCAAGATCCCGAAACACGCCGCCATCACAACTCCTTCTTCGGACCGCGCGCAAAAGACCCGCATTACCTTCGGCACCTGCCAGCACCGCTGGGGAATCGGCCATGGCGAACAGGCCGCCATGATCCTCAAGCACAAGCCGCTTGCGATGCTCATGTATGGTGATGTCGCCGTGCAGGACCGCCGGAATGATTTCGGGATGCACCGCGCCGACTATGCGATGCGGGACTTTCACCCGGCCTGGCAAAACATCGTATGCGCCACCCCGGTTTACGCCTCGTGGGATGATCACGATTACTTCGACAATGACCTCTGGGGAATCCCGCGCAAGTATACCGACAAAGATCGCCGCGGCGTCCGCAAGGTCTACACCCAAGCGTGGAATAATTCCTCCTACGGTCTCGGCGACGAGGGGGGGGGCATTTTCCAACACACTCGGATTGGCCCCTGCGATGTCATCATGACAGACAATCGCTACTTCCGCACGAAAGACGGCAAGCACTGCTTCCTCGGACCAGAGCAGATGGCTTGGCTTGAGAAAACCCTCCTCGCTTGCAAGGGCCCTTTCATCATCATGACCTGCGGCACGATGTGGTCTGACTCTGTCTCGGGCGGCAAAGATTCCTGGGGGAAATTTGACCCCGAAGGCCGCGAGCAAATCTTCAGCCTCATTGAAAAGCACCGCATTCCCGGAGTCTTACTTCTCTCAGGCGACCGCCATGGTGCGCGGGGTTTCAAAATCCCGCGGCCCTCAGGATTTGAGTTTTACGAATTCGAGCCGGCAAGCCTCGGCGGTCGGAGCGGCCCCCCTGCAAAAAACACGAAATGGGAAACCCAGCTCTACGGCTTCAGTAACACCTTTGCTTTCGGCGAGTTCACCTTCGATCTCTCTCCAGATGATGCAACCGTGACCTTCCGCCTTGTCGAGGCCACTGGGGAAACCCTCTACGAACTCATCTTAAAACGCAGCGAGCTGACACCCGCCTGAAAGGCGGGAAATCACGAAAGCAACCGCTGAAAGCGAAGGGTCCGGGTCGAATGATCAAACCATGTCGTCTCTCACCCCAACTTGATCTCCCTGCGTGGCTCTGGCCAACTATGACTTCGACAAAGGAAAGAAGAACGTCTATTAAATGCCAGTTGTCCCTTCCGGTGCGACGCCCCTAACCTGATTGATCCCTCCCAATGAAACGTTTCGCTACTCTCGCCCTTTTCCTTGCCTCCCCTATCCTCGCGGAAGAAAAACCGCTGAGTGACATCGACCGTGAACTTCTGCTCGAAAAGCTCGAGGAGATTCAAGCATCCTCAAACAGCACCGTCAAAGGGCGCTTTGGGGTGGCCCTCAACGCTTTCAAGAAAGCGCGCGAGAGCGATGCCGCCGCGCATGACCTCTATCTCAATTGTATCGAAAAGGTTCGTTTTGAGGATCAGGTCAAAAAAGCCAGTGAGTTTCGTGATTGGAAAAAACGCCATAAGGACCTAACCGACAGCGCCGGGTTCAGGCTCGCACTCCGCCACCAGTTGAACTGGCTCGTGCTCACTCTGGAAGCAGCGCAGGTCGAAGACGTGACCAGCCTGTCCAACCGAGGCGTCTCGGTCCTCGAGGCCATTCTCCGGGATGCCGAGGATCTCAAAGAGCAAGCCACTGTTCTCAAAGAGAATGTCCTCAACAGTATCTTTGCAGAAGCCTACTCCGTGAACACTGTCGAGGTTGCCGGTTGGCCCTCTTCACCTCTCGATATCGCGGCTCTTTACGAAAACGTCATCCTTCCTCCCCTTCGCACTCCTGACACCCTAACATCACTTCGCTCAGCGTGGCTCAAGCGTATCGAGCATGAGGGCACTCTCCTCGAAAAATGGACGAATGAAGCCAGCGCTGATCGTGACCGGAAACCCGGTTTTGAAAAATGGCTCGCCGAAGGTCGTCATAATCTGACTTGGGCCATGGAGATCGATCTCTTTCGGAGTGGTGACCAACGCGGTTCGGCCTTGAGAATGCTCGAGCATCTCAAAAAAAATCTCACCCACAAATCAGCTCCCACCTGGATTGTCCAATTTACCAGCTTGATCGAAACTGGTGAAATCGAAAAGCAAACGGAAGGAGACGAAGACGCCAAGTGATGAAATTTCTGCCCGCCCTCCTCGCGACGGCATTCCTGCACGCCCAGGAGGCTCCCCCGCTCTTTCCTGCCCAGGATGAACCGGCAAAAGAAAAAAAGGGTGTTCCCGAGCTTCCGGTAAAGCCCAAACTTTCACCTGCTACCGATCCTGAAAAGCTCTTCCAAAAGGGTTATGATCTCGGCCGAGTCGCGGATGAGACCTCCGGCTCATACCGACGGCTCATTCAGCGCACCGTCATGATCGGCGAACCCCAACAAGCGCATGGTGCCATCCTGACCTTTGACGACCAGATCCTTCCCACCGACCGCGGCCATGCCAGCGCGATGGAGATTGCCAAAGACCTGCAGCCCCGTGGCGTCCGGGCGATCTTTTTTGCCAACGTCCCGGCAGTCTCAGAAAAATCGCTGAATGCCATCATGCGACGCACCTCCGACCCCGAGAAGCAAAAGGAAAACGTCGCGAAACTGCTCAGCACTCAGCGGCCCGCTTTTGTAAAAGGCATTCGCGCGCTCCTCAAACTCAAAAAGGACGAGACTTACATTTGCGAAGTCTTCAACCACACCGCCTTTCACCAGAACATGACGCGGTTCAGAGAAGGGACAGCTCGAATGAACCTCTCCCTTCTGGGGATCCGCTTTATCGAGGGATGTCTCGACGAGGCCTACGCCGCTGAGCGCCCCGGCACCCAGCGCATGCGCTACTTCCGCTTCCCCTTCCTCGCCGAGCCTCGCGACAAACTTGCAAAAACCGCACTCAATACTCTCTTCACCGAGCTTGGTCTCATTACACTTGGCGAAACGCAGGACTCGAAAGACTTCGACAACGCCAGCTCAAACCGCGCCTACAAAGCCCTCGCAGCGGCACACGCCGGGAAACGCTACGATCTTAAGAAGGGAGCCTATGGCATCGCCGAACAGCCTGTGGCCCTCTTCCACACCAAGACCTGGTCCAAGATCAAAGAAGGCGTCCTGAAATTCCTCGACGAACATCCGGCCAAAAAGAGCGCCCTCAACACTTCCAGCAAGTAAATTACTCCAAGCTAAATCATGTCTGATCTGGAAAACTTTCTCTACGAATCACTCGAAGATTTCGCCTTCACTGATAATCGTATCGTTAGAAACGATCAAGGAAGCGAAGGCCCGAGGGGTCACCATTCGTATCATTTGCGACGACGACAAATCAATGGACCTTGGCTCCGATCTCGGACACCTGATGGGTGAGGGCATTGACTGCCAACTCGACCGCACCACCGCGCACATGCACCACAAATTTGCCATCGCTGACACCGATCCCCTTTTGTCGGGAAGCTACAACTGGACCCGTTCGGCAGCGACCGAGAACGACGAAAATATCCTCGTGACCAACAATCCCGGTTTGGTAAAGAGCTTCGCAGGGAAATTTGAAGAAATGTGGCGAAACCTAGACTAACGAACAGTGAGATTTTGGGGATCTCTCCTTAATTTTAGCATCCCGATACGAACTTGTCTGCTTGCGCATCGATGTCTCGCAGGTTTTCTTACTGCCGATGACACAAGTTTTCCTAACGGTTCTTCTCTTTTCAGTTCTTTTCGCAAAAGGTGCTCCACTTCAAGTCGTCCACCTGCGGGTCAACTTGCAGGCAAACCCTACCGGGGTGACGGATGCGCCGAAGCTCAGCTGGAAGCTTATTTCCAATGAAAAGGGAAAGCATCAAAGAGGTTATCACATTCTCGCGGCGACCTCCCTGGAAAAGTTGACTGAGGAAACGGCCGACCTTTGGAGCGCCAAGGTTTTAAAATCGGCAGCGAAGCACCTCATTTCTTGGAAGGGAAAAAAGCTCGACACGAACCAGCAAGTATTTTGGAAAGTGCGGGTCTGGGACGAATCAGACACCATCGGTAAATGGAGCAAGCCAGCCAACTTTGTCGTCGGGGGGCAAAAATCCACGCCCGTCCCGGCCCGGATCTCCCACTTCGAAAGTAGCTCGCCAGAACTGAACCAACTCTACACCGAGAGCATCACCGAGCTCGAAAGAAGGATCACCTCCTTCTCCGCCAAGAATCCTTCCGCCCTTGGTTCAGGAGCGGAAGTTCACCGCTCGGCCCGCGCACTTCTCTACCACTTCGATTCCGCCCCCCATCTCTCTGAGTGGCTAAGCCTCATGGATCGCTCCATGAATGATCATGGCTTTTTCCCGATCCACCCTGCCACCAAAAAAGTGGGCCCGATCTCCTCTGATGCCGCAATCATCGTGCACCATCCGGTTTGGTGGATGAGTGGAGACTCTGGCTACCCTAAAGCCCGGTGGGCGATCTACGAGAAATACATGATGGCCCGTGAAAAACTGGATCCAAAATTCAAGGGCAAGAAGTGGGGTGAGCTTGGCGACACCGAGGGCGCAACCGCCGAATTTCTCGACCTCTGTTATCTGGGATTCACGACCCGCCTCGTTCGCGAACTCGCGATTCCCGCCGAGCAACCTCTCAACGCCATTCGCTTTCAGGATTTCGCATCGAGAATCCAAAAGAGCTTTCAAGCCCAATACATCGACGGAGACGGCTCACTGAAGGTCAATTCACAAACCGCCCAGGTCCTGGCGCTCCGCAGTGCCGTTCTGACTCCGGAGCAGCAAATAACAGTGACCAACGACCTCATGACAGCCCTCGCTTCCGAAGGTCTTAAAGTAGGGCCCATCGGAGCACATTTTCTCCCCGGTGTCCTGAGTCTCACCAACAACCAGAACACGGCCATCAAGCTTTTAACCAACCTTAAGGAAGGAGATCGCAAACAGTTTATCGAAACGGGCATCTCGGAATGGTTGATGTCCTTTGTGGCAGGAATCGACGCTTCGATTGCCGGTTTTGCGCAACTCATCATTGCTCCCCGTATTCCATTCGACGACTCCCTAAAATGGGTCAAAGCGCACTACGAATCACAAGCGGGCACAATCGCAGTCCACTGGCAGCAACTTCCGGAAGGAGGACTCAAGGTCGACATCACCGTTCCACCGAGCGCCCTCGCGCGCATTGACCTCCCGGTAAAAAAAGGACAGACCATCACCGAAGACGGCAAATCGATTCACGACGCTGCTGCGATTGAAATCCTAAGGCAGACCGACACCAACGTCAGTCTTGTCAGCCAGTCCGGTCACTATTCCTTGCTCATCAAGTAGGCGCGTCCAGCCGCTTGAGCCGATCTACTTCTCGGCATTCCCCAACGAGTGATACTGCCACCCAAGCGGTTCACGGAGACCGTTCCGGAGAGGTCCCCAGCGGGAATCAACTCCGGGAGAACCAGGCGCACTCGGGTTCTTGGGACTGGAAGGTCCCCAGCGCGGGTCCACGCCACAGCCTACGAGCAATAACCCGATGAAACCAATGAACGTGAGACAACTCTTCATGACTGCAAAGCTTGCAACTTCCGGACCGATGTCAACCGGTTTCAAGAAACCTCGGAAAGCCAATTCACCACACCATCCAGTGCTCTCGCACGGTGGCTCATCCCGTTCTTGACCTCTTCCCCGAGCTCCGCGAATGAGGCCTCATACCCCTCCGGAACAAAGAGAGGGTCATATCCAAAACCGCCCTCCCCCTGGCTCCCTGAAAGAATATGGCCTTCCACCGAACCGGAAAAATCAGCGAGAACCTCACCCGCCCGCGCCAACACCATGACACACCGAAAGCGGGCCCTACGATCTTCCCGACCTTCTAATTCGCGGAGAAGCTTTGCGTTGTTACGGGCATCATTCCCATCCTCGCCGGCATAGCGGGAAGAATACACTCCAGGTTCCCCGCCAAGGGCATCGACTTCCAGTCCGGAATCATCTGAAAGCACGAGAGCATCAGTCAGCTTGCTGATTGCCATCGCCTTCAAAGTGGCATTCGCCACGAAGGTCGTCCCGGTCTCCGCGACCTCCGGGGGGTCCACGATAGCTGAGAGATCGAGCACCTCGTAATCACTGAGAATCGCCCTGATTTCTTCGACCTTATGGGTATTTCGGGTAGCGACAATCACGTGTGTTCTCATGCCCATCGCATAGCAGCTCAAAAAAATATTTCGATAAATTTGGAATAAATGAACCGTTTGAGACGCCTAACACCATGATGACACCATTCAAAAAGACCGTCTTCGCCCTGCTCACCATTGTATTTGCAGGCCTCGCTCACGCCGGCGACTTCCTGACGGACTTCGAGACTGCCAAGAAACAAGCGGCAGAGGAAAACAAGCCCCTCCTCGTGAAATTCACGGGATCAGACTGGTGCCTTCCCTGCATGAAATTGGATCGGGAAGTTTTCTCCAAGAAGGCCTTCAAATCGGCCGTCGAAAAAGACTTCGTCGTTGTCATCCTCGATTTTCCACGTAAAACGAAGCTTCCTGCCGAGCAGACCAAGGCCAACAAGGAAGTCGCAAAAAAATATGGCCTTGAAAGCTACCCAACGGTGATGCTGATAGATCAAAAAGGGAAGGTCTTCAAATCGATGTCCGGTTATGGCGGTGGCGGTGTAAAGCCTTACCTCAAAGTTCTCAAGGACTCTCTGCGAGCCCGGAAATTTCAGTAAACACTCCTCAACGCCATGAAAATGGGCCTACGAGATCGCCCCTCGCCGTCGTTTTTCGGTGCGACCACAGCAGGGTCATCTCTTCCCCTTAGTTCAAGGGCCGAAGACCAATGACTGTCTCCAAATTGTGGGAAGTATTTGGCCTCAACGTCGGTTTATCCGTCCCGGCATTGGCACATTCCACACAGACAAATTCCTTATAAGCCTTGTCTGGCAGATCGGCGATGGTCTTGCACCTCTCCTTCCAAGGATTCCAAATAACGGTGGTCCGGGAACCTGCTTTATCCACAAAGACCGAACGGAAACGGTCGAGATCACGGATCAGAACCGAGGACATCGACTGATAAATCCGGTCAACCGCTTCTTTGATCTGCAGGTTCTTCTCTTGGAAAACCGGCTCCTTGTCGTCACTCAGTTGATCGACGTAATGCGACCCCTTCACGCCTTCAAGTTGGATGCGCTCAATGTCTCCGAGTGAGAGATACGTGTGGAGGGCAGAGCTGAGCTTATAGGTCTCCGCGCTGGTGTTCTTCATGTTCACCTTAACCCTCAGTTTGTCAGCGATCCTGATCGTCGCGGTGAGTTCGAAATCGTAGGGAAAAAGAGCCTTCGTCACCTCATCAGGGAGAAGCTTAAAAACGAGCGTGGCGACTTTTCCGTCCAACCCTCCGGAGATCAGGTCCCAGAAACGAGTCCGGGCGAATCCGTGGGCGGGCTTCTTCGGATCCTCGGGATGATCCCCGAACCATGGCCAGCAAATTGGGATCCCACCACGCAGGGGTGTGCCCGGGATCATCCGGGCCTTGGGACTGACATAGAGAACAGGCGGATGATCCGTCGGAGCCCATGTCAAAACCTGGGCCCCATGCAAGGCAATGGTCGCTGAGGAAACCGGGGTTTGAACATCAATCACCGGAAAACCCGGCTCGGGCTCGGTCACAGTTAGCTCGGGGGTTCCGCTTAAAATTGCAGTGAGATCTTCAATTGATTGGGACATAAGAAAATTGTTTAGGAACACCCTTGCCACAGGCTTTCAATAAAAGGAATAAAAGAATGAAACAATTTTCACGAAACACGAGCATCCCGCTATTCCTCAGACCTTTTCCAGACCTGTTCGACGATCTTCTTTTTCAAAGTCAGTGGGTCAATCACTCCGGAATGCCGAAAAAGCACCTTGCCATTTTTACCAATTAACACGGTGTAGGGCATCGCGCCATCCCACTCAGGATCGATTGCCTTGGCGAGATCTTCGGTATCACCATCGAAGAGATAGTTATTAGTGGTCCGATTTTCCGCATCGAGGAGAGGTTTCGTCCTGAGCGAGAGTCCACAATGATTCTGCTTCAAAAAGCGGGTCACTTTGTCGAGATCACCCGCTGGATCCAAGCTGATGGGGATGAACTCAAACTCCTGCCAGGAATACTGCCGGTAGATCTTCACAAGGTCAGGAAACTCCGCCACACATGGCCCACAGCTCGTTGACCAGAGATTGATCAGGCGCATTCCGCTTCGCCCCTTATTGGTCGCCAGCTTGCCGAGGGTCGCCGCATTGGTCACCTCCACCGTGACTGGCTGGGCTTTCCATTTACGGTCCTCACCGGCCACCATCCCGGCCTTCTCCATCCACTTCGTGGTGCACCCCACCGGGCGCGTCTTCGCAACTGCGGGCTTCTTTCCGGCCAATACCGCCTTAATGGCATCGCGCGCTTCATTCTTCTCCACCGGCCCCACACGCCGCCTCCCGTTGTCAATGCGACCATTGTAACGGAGCTTCAGCTCAGCATCGAAGATGAAAACATGGGGCGTCGCCACCGCACCAAAGGCTTTCGCGACCTTCTGGGTTTCGCCATCGTAGAGGTAAGGGAGATTGAAGCCGCTATCCTTCGCGATGAGCTTCATATCCTCGAAGCTGTCATCATAAACCGTCCACCCCAACTCCGGGGGATGAAGGCCCTTCGGCGAATTGCTGTTGATCGCCACGAACGTGACCGCCTTCCCTTTAAAATGGTCTACGAGAGCCACCATTCGCCCGTGGGAAGCAATCGCATCCGGGCAATGATTCGTCGTGAAAATCACCGCCAAAGCCCGCCCTCCCGTGAAATCCTTGAGGGAATATTCCTTCCCATCCACCCCCGGCAGTTGGAATTCCGGAGCCTTTTGCCCCTCGGTCAGGGGAGTTGGCGTGTAAGCCAGAAGGGAAGTCGTCGTCAGCAGAGTCAAAAAGAAAGATCGCATGCTTCAGGATACGCTCTCAGCTCACTTTTCTAGCAAGAAGATGAGCCGCCGGTAGCCCCAGTAAGACTCCAAAAAGCATTCCCGTGGCATGAGCCATGTTATCGATTCCAGGCCCTCCAATTCCGTTGAGGCCAAAGATCACCAAGCCCGCCAAGAGCGGCGTAAAGGCCCGCAGGCTCTTCCGAAACGAGCGCTCGCGCCAACCCACCTCCAGTCCGGTGCCCACCAAGAGCCCCAACGCCCCGAAAACTGCCGTCGAAGCCCCCAAAGAACGGAATGGCTCTGGGAAATTTAGCCACGCATTCAACAAATTCCCCAAAAAACCACTCAACAAGATCAACCCCCATCCGCGCAAGGGACCAAATGAGTTCGCCACTAAAATTCCAAAAATGAGACCAAACACCGCATTACTGGCAAGATGTTCCATATCCCCATGAAGGAAAAGCGCCGTGAATGGCCGGTACCATTCTCCTTCAGCGAAGACCTGAATCGAAGAATTCAGATACCGCTCTTCGACTCCGGAATCCTGGAGCTGCTGCGTGAAGCAAAACAGCAAGACTCCGATCCATACCAGGGCCAGCTCGACCCCTGATCCAAAAATCGGAACCGCCGCTGGCACGGGCTTAAACTTCTGCTCTTCACCGTAAAGACGAAATTCCTCGCGAATCGCCTCCACGAAAGCTTCTTCGGCATGAATGACATATCCTCCTTCCTCGATCGTGATCAGGCAATCCAAGTTCATCGCCAAGACCACGAGACAATGCTCTTGGGCATCGCGAGAGGTCTCAAAACGCGCAATCGGAGCCAACCCTTGGGTTGGAGATTCCACCGCGTCCATTGTTTCCATCGCGTTACCAGAGCACCTCAGGAAGCACGGCGCAATAGGTATTTTAGCGGCACCGCAAACCAAGCCAGCGTAATCATAGAGCCGAACAAGGCAAAAAAAGCGCTCCAAGCGCACCTCGTTTCCCAACGACCCAAACCGCGATCGACGCTCTATCAAAACCTCGTTCGCCGCTTTCCGTGATGGCTTTTTCGGCAATCTTCTCTTCCACGCACGAGAACGTGTCACAAAAGTCGGATCTTAATCAATCGTGCAAAAAAAACTCCCGGGGATCTGAGCTCGATCTTACGATCAAACCAGCCCGGGAGTATGATTCAGGGTTCCATCAACAGAGGAGAACGAATCTAAATTTTAGGTGCCCAGCCTTCACGATATTTACGCTTCACGAGACTGGTCGCCAAGGGGCTATTGGTGGACTTCATATTGGGACCATCCCAATCGATCGGGTGGCCCTCTCCGACCTGCTGCGCAATACACCCCAAGAGAATGACTTCGTTCAGATAAGCTGCGATCTCGAAATTGGAGTAGGCCGGGGCACCCCCTTTCATCATATCAAACCACTCCTGCTCATGACCCGGAGAACGGGGAATCGTTTGCTCAACTCCCTGACACGCTTCGTGTTTGCTGGCATGGGTGTATTCCTTTTCGTCATTCAGCTTCACAAAGAACTCGCGACCATAATCATCCTCCGAGAACAACATCCCCTTGTCCCCGATAATGACCGCACCGCTGTTAGGAAGCTTACCTCCGCGTAATGCAATGACATCGGCTACGACCTCGACCTTTGGCCGAATTGGGTCAAATCCTTGCGCGGGATTGCCATCATACCACCAGAACTTCAATGGCGGTAGGCCTTCGCGCTCGGGAAACTCGAAGCGAACCCGCGAGGTCAGAGGATAGGTTTCATCGTAAATTCGGGAAGCCATCTCGCACTCAATTTTGGTGGGGTAACCCAACTTCAGAGCCCGGAAAGGCATATTCACGGTGTGGCATGCCATGTCACCCAGCGCGCCCGTTCCAAAATCACTCCAACCACGCCACTTAAAGTCATGGTAAACACCCTTCTTGTAAGGACGCATTTTGGCTGGCCCGATAAAGCAATCCCAATTGATGTTATCAGGAATGGGATCAGAACCCTCCGGGCGCTCCAGCCCCTGCGGCCAGACCGGACGATTGGTCCAGACGTGCAGCTCTTTGGGCGTTCCAATCACTCCCGATTGGATGATCTCAACCGATCGGCGGAGCCCGTCCGCAGCGCTCCCTTGGTTCCCCATCTGCGTGGCCAGTTTGTTATCACGGGCCAGATTCCGCATCATGCGCGATTCCCACACCGTCTGCGTCAGCGGCTTTTGACAGTAGATATGTTTTCCCATCTGCATCGCCATGATGCCAGCCACTCCGTGCAGGTGGTCCGGCGTGGAAATTGTCACCGCATCCACCTTCTCCCCCATCGTGGCGAGCATCTCGCGAAAGTCGGAATACTTCGCCGCCTTCGGAAACTTCTTGGCCATGTTGGCCAGCTTTCCTCCGTCGATATCGCAAAGTCCCACGATCTCGCCACCACACCTGGAGGCATTCATGGTATCGCTGGCCCCCTTCCCTCCGACTCCGATACAGGCCACCTGAATCTTCGAGTTTAAGTTCTGCCCGCTCACAAAAGCGGGAATTCCAAAGGTTCCCCCAACAATTAAACCGGACTTTTTGAGGAACTGACGACGATTAGAAGATAAATTTGCCATCCCTAAACAACGCGTCCCGCTCGTTTTGGCTTTCAACCTCTCGCAAAAAGAATGCCTTTCTTCACCTTGCAGCCGGTTTTTTCTTCTTCGGCCTGTCGCCCACTCGTTTGGGATTGGCTGTCATCATCTGGGCTCCCACTGATTTACGCCCCTTCTGCAACTCCTCCGCCGAAGCAAGAGGGGACAGGCCCAGACAGGAAAGGAGCAGGGAAGCCCTCAGCGGATCTTGATTAAGAGATCATCAAAGAAAGCATCCCCACCTGTCCGACCGCTTCGATCCAGACTGATCTGGTTCAAATCACCCATCTGCCCCTCCTTCAAAGTGACGGAAGTCTCAAAACGCCCTTTTGCTTTTCCGCCTTCTTCCAAAGTGACCTCCAGCTTGACTTCGCCATCCGCAAGGCGCTTCACTCCCACCGACATCCACTGAAGAGCCTTCTCTCCTGGCGTAAAACCAATACTCTCCATTCGGCTCAGTTTGCTTCTGGTCCCAATTTGCTCAAATCGGAAAGACCCTCCATTTGTCCCCGGGTGATACAAGGCCCTCACTCGCCCCACCGTGATTCCCAGATGCCAGGCCCCGCCCCCCTTAGATTCGCCACCAAGCTTCGCCGAAACCAAAAATGAATCCCCAAAACTCTCACCACCGGGCCATTCCTGCGATTTCAAGATGAGCCGTTGATCGCCATCCGCACCGGCGCTCCCGCCAAAGACCAGCCGTCCCTCACTGATTTCTCCCGGACGTCCCGCAGAGTTGGAAAATAAAAATCGCCGATATTTTTCTCCCAGCTTGGCGCGATCCGCTCCAAACCACTCATAAAAAACTCCCCCAGTATCGGCTTTCCGTTCATCTCTTTCAGCCAAAAGGGACTCCATGGCATGAGTCACCGCAAATTCCCGCTCCTTGCGAAAGGCCGATCCCAAAAGCACGATGACTTCATCGACTCTCCGCCTCACCTCCGGATCTGACGATCGCGCCACCGTGCGCAGCCATTTCAAAGCAGCCTTCCCTCCCTTTAACAACTCTTTCTGCGCGGCCTCCCTCCCGGCGAAATCCGTGGCACCGAGCTTCCGGTATGACTCCTCAAGATCAAGCCCACTCTCCAATTCTCCCTCCAGCGCCTTCTCCAAAGCATCCTTGGAAAGCCCGACCCCCTCATCCCGAAGCAGATCCTCCCGCCAATCCTCACGATCTTCCTCGGGCCCTGCAAAGGCACAGCCCATGAACCACAAAACCCCAACGGCGATCGTTTTCATCTCCTTTTCTTATCTCAGCGAGGGGAAAGATCCATCGAATTTTCGAGGTAGAACTTTGTCATGATTCGTCCCCTTCTTCTTTGCTCATTCCTCATCGGATTGGCAGCCGCCGCGCAAAAACCCAACATCATCCTCGTGATGACCGACGACCAAGGATACGGCCCCATCGGTAAACACGGCCATCCGTGGATCAAAACCCCCAACCTCGACGCCCTCTACGACCAGAGCACCCGCCTCACCCGCTTCCTCGTCAGCCCGACCTGTTCTCCCACCCGCTCCGCCCTCATGACCGGTCGCCATCCGCTCAAGAACGGCATCACCCATACCATTCTTGAACGCGAACGTATGGCCCTCAAGGCCACCATCCTTCCCCAAATCCTCAAAAAATCCGGTTACACCTCCGGGATCTTCGGCAAGTGGCACCTCGGCGATGAGGACCCCTACCAACCTCACAAACGCGGCTTCGACGAAGTCTTCATCCACGGCGCCGGCGGGATCGGCCAAGGATACAAATGCTCCTGCGCCGACGTCCCTGGCAACAAATACTTTGACCCCGTCATCCGTCACAACGGCACCTTCGTGAAAACCAAGGGCTACTGCACCAACCTCTTCTTCACCGCCGCGATGGGCTGGATGAAGGAGCAAAAGGAAAAGAAGGAACCCTTCTTCGCCTACATTACCACCAACGCTCCCCACGGCCCCTTCATCGCCCCTCCTTCCAATGAGAAGCGCTTCACCGACCTTGGCTTCTCCGCCAAGACTGCCGGCTTCTACGGTATGATCGAGAACATCGATGAAAACATGGGCCGCCTCATGCAGAAACTGGCCGAGTGGGATCTCGAAGAAAACACCGTCCTCATCTTCATGTCCGACAACGGCATGACCGGCGGAGGCTCCGGGCGCCCCAAGCAAACACTTGGTAAAGCAAAAGACGGCAAGCCCATGATCATGTTCAACGCCGGACAAAAAGGACTCAAAGGAAGCACCGATGAAGGGGGCGTTCGTGTCCCCTTCTTCGTCCGCTGGAAAGGCACGCTCGCACCCGGTCGCGACATTCCAAAGGTCGCGGCCCATATCGATCTCTTCCCCACCCTCGTAGACATCGCCGGAACCTCGGGCCCCAATACTCAGGTCGAAGGACGTAGCCTTCTCCCCCTCCTCCGCGATCCCAAGGCCGAATGGCCCGAGCGCTACCTCTTCACCCAAAAAGCCCGCTGGCCCACCGGCTCCGAGCCCAGCAAACACCAATGGACCGGCTTCTCCGTCCGCAGTCGTCACTACCGCCTCGTCGGCAGGCAACTCTACGACATGCTCAATGACCCCGGCCAAGATACCGACATCGCCGCCGGCAATCCGGAGGTCGTTGCGAAAATGCGTGCCGCTTACGACCAATTCTGGAAAGAAGCCCGCCCCCTCATGGTCAACGAAACCGCCCCCATGTCACCCACCCAACCCTTCCGCGTGAACTACCAAAAGCAGCTCGAAGGCCAAGGAGTCGCCGCCTGGGTCCCCCCAACCCTCTAGACATCACGATCGGGTCGGATCTCCTCTCAACCGGACTTTCCGGCTGCTTCAACAAGATCTGAGGGCGGCAAATTCCGGAGCACCGCCCCACAGACGCAAGAAATCCTGCCCGGAGAACCCGGACAGGAAGCCTTTTGAATTTTTTTTGCCATCGTCCGAGCAGCCTCCCGAAGGGCAGACTCTCGCAAAATGACCCACCTCATATCGGGGAACCGATCAGTTCTCCCGCAGGAATAAGAAAACCCGACTCGGGATTTCTCCTCCAACCTGATCGGGGATCGGCAAGGTGATTGTCGTGGAATTTCCTGCCTCCGCAGCCTGGACACTGTCATCCAGTTCATCATACTCCAGGCGATCTGCCATATCGGGAGACCACAGCAGGCTGTAGGTTCTTCCGGGTCTCGAATTGAAGCTCAACGTGAACGTTTTGTTATCTTGGTCCACCCTGATATCGGTGACCTCGAGCCCTTTGGGCCCGGATCCCGCGTTCGGGATCATCGCGGCCTGAATCTGCACTTCGTCAAGAACCACGCCATAGATTCTCACCTCGTCGATTGCGCCATTGAAGCTTTGTCCGGCCGGATCAGCAGCATCACGTCCATGACCGCCGGCAATCACGGGAAGGGCATGACCGCCCATCGTGCCTCCTGCGCCCCGAGCGGTTTCTTCACCATTTATGAAGACGACCTTGTCGGTGCCATCAAACTGCCAAGCCATATGAGTCCAAGTTTCCTCAACCACCGTTCCGGCATCGTTAAGATCATTACCCCAGCCGCCGTAGTGGGCGTTACTTTCACTATCAGCACGGATTCCATGGTGAAGTTGACTTACGTTTCCAGGACCGTCTTCTTGTCCGAAGACCATGTGATCAACACTGCCTGACACCCCGTCCCACTTAACCCATGCCATCGCGGTGTAGACTGAATCTGGGCCAAAGCCGAGATCTGTTCCAGCGAAGCCAGTCTGAATATAAGCGTCATTCGCACCAGTGGATTCCCGTAGAAGGCCTGACCAAATGTTGCGTCCTTACTTTCCCCGTAAGTGACTCCACCCGCAATCACTCCAGCAGTCTCAAGGGTTCCGGTATTCTCAACATTCAGCACGTCTTCCACCTCAAATGAATAATAGAGGAGAGGCTCGGGCAGACTCAATGAAGGGACGCTTGAAGAATCGTTGGGATCGCTTCCTAATTCGATCTCCTTAGGATCAGTGAAGCCATCATTATCGGAGTCTCCAAGATTAGGATTGGTCATGTGCTCATTGACCTCAGCACCATCAGAGAGGCTATCATCATCAGAGTCCGCATCTTTTGGATCAGTGAGCGAAGTCTCGATCTCCTCTTTGTCATCCAGTCCATCGAAATCCGAATCAGCGGACTGGGGATTCGTGAAATACACTTCAAGTTCATCACGATTACTCAGTCCATCCATATCGGGATCGCCATCGGCGCCATCATCGCCGGCACCGGAATTTGGATCCAACTGATTGGCCACTTCGATCCCGTCATCCAATCCGTCGTCATCGGAATCCGCATCGTTCGGGTCCGTGAAATAAACTGTCACTTCGTCATTATCACCGAGGCCATCACCATCGCCATCGGAATCAAGTGAAGGCGCCATCGCAGTCATAATCTGCTCCGGCGTGAGGACTTCATTGTAAATCCTCACCTCGTCGAGCGCACCATTGAAGCTCTGTCCAGCAGGATCAGCAGCATCACGTCCATGACCACCGACGATTACGGGGAGGGCGTGACCGCCCATCGTGCCTCCTGCGCCCCGGGCGGATTCCACCCCATTTAAGAAGACGACCTTGTCGACGCCATCATACTGCCAAGTCATGTGAGTCCAGGTGTCTTCCCCCACGATTCCGGCATCGTTAAGATCATTACCCCAGCCGCCGTAGTGGGCGTTACTTTCACTATCAGCACGGATTCCATGGTGAAGTTGACTTACGTTTCCAGGACCGTCTTCTTGTCCGAAGACCATGTGGTCAACACTGCCCGATTCCCCATCCCACTTAACCCACGCCATCGCGGTGTAGACTGAGGCCGGGCCAAAGCCGAGATCGGTTCCACTGAGGCCGGTTTGAATGTAAGCATCATTGGCTCCAGTCCGATTCCCGTAGAAGGCCTGACCAAATGTTGCGTCTTTACCCGCACCATAGGCTCCACCGCCCACCAAGGCCCCGTTGCCCTGCGTGCCCTGATTATCGAAAACGGACCCGCTCTCAATATCAAAAGGATAGTAAACTAATAACTCAGCCTGAGATGTTCCCGAGGCAAGGAGATTGACAAAGGCTGATAATAACGTAGGTCTTAGGAGAATTTCTTTCATGAATTGTGTGAGTGTGTCTCATCACCTTTCACTACTGCCAAAGTCCCGTCAATGCGTTAGTTCTACTGGCTAATGACGACAGCGCCTGGTGATCCGGTGAGCAGGTGCTCACTCTGGTTTCCATTCGGCCAAACAACATTTAAGGTCGCCGCGGCTTCCCCTTCTGGAACCCCAAAATAAATCACCGGGCTCGATTGCGAGAGGTATCCCCCACCCGCATAGACTTCACCGGTTGCCTTCTTACCAGACTTAAATTGCAAGCTCACCCGTGCCCCGATTGCGCTCGCATTTCCTTTCGCCCCTCTGAGACGAACGGCAAGATTGGTTCCCCCCTTTTGAGTGCTTTTGAAAACTGAAACCGGGCCATCATTGCGCGCCACCACAAAATCAAGAACTCCGTCAGCATTGACATCCGCTTGCGTCAAGCTTGCGGCATCTCCCGGAGCGAGCAAGCCGCTCCGCTCCAACGCCACCGCTGCAAAAGTGCCGTCTCCGATTCCCAGTAACAACTGACTCAAGCCTCCGGACATCCGGCCCGTTTCCACTTGCGGGCTGTGGAAGTTCTGCGCGAGATAAATATCAGCCACGCCATCTTGATTAACATCGCTCACCACAACCCCGAACGAAGGCGCAATCTGAGCAATGCGCGGAAGCGGCTTGAAGACAAACTTGGGCGCGCCGCCAGAGGGTGTTTCGTTGATGAAAATCCCAGTCTCAAAAACGGTTGCGGCAAGCCGCATCGAATCCTGCAATTTCTCAGGTTTATAAATGTCGGTCAGGGCCGATCCCGCATACTGCTTAAAGCTGGTGAAGGTCTTTCTCAAATGCGGCATGGCATTACTCGAGCAACTCCGCCCACGTCCCGGGTAGAGCACATCATTCTCGAACTCCGCCTCGACGATTCGCTTGCGCCCAAGGTTTTCAAAGTCGCCGTAGTAGAGCAATGCCGGATGCTCCGATGAGGCATGATACTTCGTGTTGAGACCAAAGTTGGTCGCGACATAGTCGATATCACCATCACCATCGAAGTCACCTCCTGCGATGCCATTCCACCACCCCGTTAACGCGGATGTTCCGCTAGTTTCGGTCACGTCTCTAAGCTGACCTTCCTGATTCTGGAGAACACGGAGCGGCCCCCACTCCTCGGTCAGGAGGAGATCGACCCAGCCGTCGCCATTGATGTCAGACCAGAGAGCCGAGGTGATCAAACCCGTCACTCCAAGCCCGGCATCGGTGAACTTTCCGCCCTCGTTGACAAGCAAGGAACTCTTAGCAGCCTCCGGATACGCTCCGGGAATTTGCCGACCTCCCACGAATAAATCAACATCACCATCACGATCATAGTCAGCACCCACGACCACGCCACCGCTGACCCGCGCCTTCGGGATCGCGCCATCAGGTGCCCGACTCAATGAACTGCCATCGTTCAAGTAAAGTCGGTCAGCCAGCTCGGGATCACCGACCTCAAATTCATACCCCCCACTGACGACATAGAGGTCGTTGAAGCCATTCCCATCGGCATCAAACCAGAGAGCCCCCATGTCTTCATATCCGGCATCAACTTTTAACGCCGCAGGCACCTGAACCTTGAAGTCGCCATTCCCTTCGTTGATCCAAATCCGCCCCGGAGAACCGGCGGCCCCACCGAGCCAAAAGTCATCGTCGCCATCGCTGTCAATATCCCCCCAGGCTTGCCCGGGCCCCAGCCGTGACATCTGATTGGGCAAAAGCGGTTGCTTCAAAAAATCATCAAATTCGTTCTCCTTGTGAGTCGCACCTTTCAGAACATCCATCTCTGCAAAAAGAGTCTCCGGTTTCTCGGTTTCACTCTCCTTTGGTGAAGCCGCCCCCTCCGGTTCGCTGATGGTGTAGAAGCGGTTCGCATCGACCTCGTTCACAACCTGATGGTGACCACCCGGCCAGTCGATGATCAAACGCCGAGGTTCGCCATCACCAAGCCCAAAGTGAACCAAGGGCTCACTGGATGCCAAGTATCCGCGCACCGGGATCAACTGTCGGCTTTGAACCGATCCATCTGCCAACTCCAGTTGCACCTTGGCCCCAATCCCAAATCGATTTCCTCCTGCTCCTTGCAGACGAATCAGGAGACGATTTCCTTCCTTGGAATCATTGCGATAGAGGCTCACCGGCTCGTCCAAATTGCAGACGATCATATCGAGATCACCGTCACGATCGAGATCGGCATGCGCCGTTCCGAAACTCATTCCGACATGATCCAAGCCCCACTCTTTACTGACATCCTCGAATTTCAGATCACCGAGATTTCGGAAAGCGAGATTCTGTTCGCGGAGTTCCTTGGTTCCCGAACGGACGTGACGATCCCACTCGGTCTCATCGGCCATAGGGATCACCGCAGCATTGTCGGACTCGTTAAAATTCTTTGACATCCCGTTTGTCATGAAGACATCAGGTCGACCATCACAGTCCAGATCGCTTAGCTTCACCGTCCAGGTCCAGTCGGAATTTGCCAACCCGGTCATGTGGGCCGCTTCCATAAGGCGCTCACCTCCCGTGCCCAGAAAGAGAGCATTCCTCATGTATTGCTGAGGGTCGGCCGTCCGAAGAAACTCCGCGTTGGACCCCATCGAGCCCATGTTCGTCTTCTGCTTGAAATGGCTCGTCCCCGACATATCGGCGATCAAAAAGTCGGGATGATTGTCCCCATTCAGATCCGCAAAATCAGCTCCCATCGAAAACCACGAAGTATGAGGAGTCACCTCTTTCACCACATCGGTGAAGGTGCCATCTTGATTATTTCGATAGATCCGGTCCGGATCATCAAAATCATTTCCGACCCATAAATCAGGCCAGCCATCCTGATTGTAATCCCACCACGTGGCCGAGAGACCAAAGCCATTCCCCGCAATGCCCGCCTGCGCGCTGACATCGAAAAATTTGCCCCCTTCATTTCGGAATAAAACATCAACCTGCCCGTATTTTTTAAGCTTGAAGACGGGGCGCCCATCCGGTCGAACCTCGGCCTGATACGGACGAAAATAAGTCCCGAGGGCAGGATCGGAAAAGCTGATCTTGCCGATGCCATCCTCAACTTTAAACTGCAAAACATCCTCGGATTTTGGCTGACCATTGGGAGAGTGAAAGCGATTGGTTAGAAGATAGAGATCAAGATCGCCATCACGATCATAATCACAAAATGTCGGCATGTGACTCGCACTGAGATGGGCCAGACCATAGGCCCCAGCTTTCTCATCAAAGGTCGCATCACCTCGATTGATAAAGAGCTGATTGGGCGCGGCATAGTTGGCCACGTAGATGTCCAGATCACCGTCTCCTTCAATGTCGATCATCGCTGCACCCGCACTCCAAACACCTCCCCCGTCAACTCCCGCAAGCGCGGTATGATCGACAAATTTTAAATTGCTGGTTTGCAGAAAAAGCCGGTTCTTATTCGGCCCGCTCGTAAAAAAAAGATCCGGCATTCCGTTCCCGTCGACGTCACCTGCAGCGACACCCCCGCAAACCTTCTCGGTGGCATAAAGATGCCTCAAGGGGTGATTCGGCTCAATAGCGTTCGTAAAATCAAGACCCGTGACCTCTACTTTCACACTCGTAAATCGCGTCACAGCCTCGCCATCCCCGGAAGATCCACTCAGCACCACCGAGGTCACTCCACCTGATTTGGTTCCACTCCCACCCCCATCTTCAGGAATTCTTTTCGCTTCTGAATCGGGATCAGAGCAAGACGATAACAGGACGATAGGGAGCGCCACTCTGACAGCTCTCATTGCTAAGCACATTTTCTTCACCTCGGTCGATTGATAGCACAAAACCGATCTCCTGTGAAGGAGACCGGCCTGTTAAATTTCTTTCAGAAAAGCAAACTCGTCAACTAGCGACGGCGGCGAATCAAACCAAAAGCAGACAGAGCAAGAAGACCAAAGGTCGATGGCTCTGGGATAGCCGAATTTCTTACGGCTAAGATCTCGGAAGCAGTGAGAACGTTGTCGTAGATACGAACATCGTCGAGCGCTCCATTGAAGCTTTGTCCAGCAGGATCAGCAGCATCACGTCCATGACCACCGACGATTACGGGGAGGGCATGACCGCCCATCGTGCCTCCTGCGCCCCGGGCGGATTCCACCCCATTTAAGAAGACGACCTTGTCGACGCCATCATACTGCCAAGTCATGTGAGTCCAGGTGTCTTCCCCCACGATTCCGGCATCGT
>Ga0222650_1000303_pt1 | contig 41210 bp, 34 predicted proteins | sample AntAcemetagen367_FD_179820 | JGI IMG/M metagenome (GOLD analysis project Ga0222650, IMG submission 179820) | Saline water microbial communities from Ace Lake, Antarctica - #367 | ecosystem: Environmental > Aquatic > Non-marine Saline and Alkaline > Saline | place: Antarctica: Ace Lake... | reverse complement strand
GGGCACCTACAACCCCGGAGGGGAGGAGGCGCCGCCGCAGAGACGGTTGATTCCGCTACGCTCCATCAACCGTCTCTGCGGCGGACTGGGGCTTCGTGGACTTACAGACAAAGATTTACACTACCACTGTCGATGGGATCGTTCAGAGTTTTACAATCACTTACGAAGGCATCATTTATCCTGCTACGCTTACAGGTGAACTCCAAGCTGCTGACGTTCCGAATTCGGGCGGTGGCGGTGGTTCCAATAACAACAATTTCGTTCTGCAAGAAAATGGAAATCTTGAGGCCGGGACGGAATTCACAAGGACATTCCTAGCTTCGAATCCTCAAGGTGATGTTTCCGATTCACCTCTTCTAGACTATAATACCGGGGAATCCGTTGACTTCAGAATCGCTGATGATGGTTCGCTCGTGTTTGAGGGTGTGGGAGGTCCCATATCTCTGGCATTCACAAATGCAGGCGCTGGTGGTATTAAATATGATGCCCAGATAAACGGCGGAACGGCTTCAGCTGTGCTCAACGTTTCAGGTCCGGATGCGCAATCTGATTTTTCAATACTCTGGTACGGACCTGTCGATCCCTTCAATCAAGGTTCGTTAATCATCGATAACAAGGTCTTCAATTGATTCGGTCACTTGAATTTTGCAGGAAACTCTGACGGGTTGCCTGCTGGATATTTACAAAACGACCCTCTCACACGCATCCAGACGCAGAACGGATTTCAGTGAGGGGGTCTTTTTGTCATGGGGATGTCGCGTTGAAACAAAATGTCGAGGTTCGACTGGCGAAATGACTTGTAGATCTGGCTCAAAAATTGAAAAAAGTTGCGATGCGGCAGCTTCCTGACCCCATTTACGATCTACTGAAGGACAGGCTTGTCGTTATCGTCGGCGAGTTCGGCAGCACCGTTTGATCTGATGCTATAGAGGCTCGCAACCCATAACTCAGTAATCCCATCCTGCGCGGGGCGCGCGGGAGCACAGAAGATTGGCCGCATCGTCGCCGACAAACAGCTCTTTTTCTGGATCCCACGTCAGTTTCCGCCGGAGTTTGTAGCCGATGTTTGCAAGGTGGCAGACCGTGGCACTGCGATGGCCGGTCTCCACGGTGCAGATCGGCGGCTTGCGCGTCTTCACGGCATCCAACCAATTGCGAACATGATTTTTGGATTCCATCGCCCGCCTGGCATTGTCTGGAAGTGGTGTCGTTAAAATGTCGGGAAGTGAGCTGACAAGTTCTCCTCGCCCCACATCGATCGTTCCCTCCGTTCCTTCGAATGTGCAATCACTCGGCCCACCATGGAACATCTCCACGCCATTCGCGTAGGTGAATTTTAGCCCGAAATCACCTTCCGCGGGTGCCTCGATTCCAATCGGACCACTTCCATCCATCCCCAGCGCCCACTGCGCGATATCGAAGTGATGAGCGCCCATGTCCGCGAGTTTTCCACCGGCATATTCCTCGTAATCCCGGAATACCGGGAAATGATTGTGCATGCCTTTCGGGCAGAGTTTTTCATTGTAAGCTCTCTCGGGCGCAGGGCCCAACCATAAATCCCAGTTCACATCGTCGGGCTTTTCCTGCGCAGGTAAATCACATGGCTTCGGTGAAGGCCCAACGCCGATCCGCACCGTCTTGATCTCGCCGATGCGCCCTGCCCAGATCGTCTCCACGGCGGTGCGGAAACGATTGCCGAATTCGCTGCGTTGCTGACTACCCGTTTGGAAAATTACTCCGTTCTCCTCAACTGCATTCGCTAGCAAGCGACCCTCCGCGATGTTCTGTGTGAGTGGTTTCTCACAGTAAATATCGAGCTTCGCTTTCGCAGCGGCAAGCGCCGGATGGACGTGCATGTGATCCGGCGTCATGATCACCACCGCGTCGAGATCCTCACGCTGCAGAAGCTCCCGGTAATCGACGTAGGTGTCACAGCCTTTGTAGGTGCTCTTCTCGTCCTTGGCATAGAATTCCTCCACCGTCGCCTTCGCGGCTTCGCGGCGGGTGCCCTCCACCTCACAAATCGCGACGATCTGGGTATCAGGTTGCCGGAGCACCTGATTGAGGACTCCGTAGGCTCGCTTGCCGTAGCCAATGAACGCGATGTTGAGTCGCCCGTTGGCACCCTCGCGAGCGAAACAAGGGCCAATGGCGAAAGTTGCGGCAGCGCCTTGAAGAAATCGGCGGCGGGAGGTGGTCTCGTAATTCATCTTAGGTATGGTAAGGGAAGTCAATACGGCTTCAAGCGAAAGGGTGTGATTTTTCGGTGTTTTGGAACAGGCGGTTCCAGATGGAATAGGCGGATACTTTGACCTGGGGCGTGATTCCCTTCAGATACGGTTAGACCCTTTGCCAAAAGACCGTGCGTTTATCGTATTTGAGTGGATTGGAGGGGCTGACGCTGGTCTGCCACTCCAATGCCGCTGAGGAGTGGTAGACCAGCGTCAGCCCCTCCTCAGCCATTTCTTCCAAAGCTTGTGGTGGCTAGCCAGGATATTGAACGTCCTTTTATTTACGAAGGGACTTTTGCCAAAGGGTCTGGGTGGCACGAGCAGCGGGGTGTCGTGGTCGATGTTGGCGAAACGGGCGGACATTCCACCCATACGCGCACCGGGAAGTAACCGCGTTAGCAGAGTCTCAGCCTTGTCGCCTCATGAGGGTCAGATGCGGCATTGAAACGAAATGTCGTGGTTCGACTGGCGAAATGACCGGTCGATCTGGCTCCGAAAACTTGAAAATATCGCGATGTGGCACCCAACCTCGAAAGACAGATCCCAATAGACGCGGAATCTCAGATTTCGCGTCCAGATTGTGATGACTCGCTACTCGCGGGGATTCACTTTCACATAAGTATAGTAAACCGTTTTGAAGTCTTTGTCGATTTCAGGTTTGAAGTCCCATTCCATAATCAGGAACTCACGATCACCAATGCTAACGACTTCATAATCGTAAGCTTTGTCGATGAAGGTGCTGAAGGTCATGTTGCCGGAGTAGCGCATCGGGAAGGTGTATTTTGATCTCGTGAACCCTATGCCCAGGATTTCGCCATTGTCTTTCACATCTAGCCCATAGTTGATTTTTCTGGTTTCTAACGGTGGAACCTTACCTTCTTTCAATCTTTCTGTTAAGAATTTGGTCGCCTCTTCTTTGGATTCATAGAGGCCATGACCTACGAAACACCATAATCCTTGGAAAGCCTTGTTGGGTTTAAAATTCCCATCAAAGACATACAGGTCTTCGTCCTTGCCGCTTTTTTTCCATTCGGATGTGACCTTGGGCATGGAGTCCAGAAAATCCATTCCCGCGTTGGAGAATCCGACGACCTTCCCTATAGCTTGGCGTTTGATCGGGCCGCCATCCGGGATCACATAAATGCCTCTTTCGCTGACGAGTTCATCGGGTTGCCCGAGGTAAACCGTTTTCATCAGCTCCAGACCGTAGGATTGGATTTCATCCGGGGCATCTTTCAATCCTTCGGTGATGGTGTAGGCTCGGGTAATGATGGAATAGACGGTGGTTTTTGAGATCGCTTCCGCAATCGGGGGAAACATCATCTTGTAACTCTCCTTATCACTGAGAAGCGGAATGCTGGCACTGATAGCCGAGCCTTGAATCCACTGCTCTTCATGCCCAATCAGAGTCACAAGCAGCTCCCTGAAGGTGCGCAGTTTCTCAATATCGACATGTTGCAACAGACCCAGCGCCCACTGTTTCACAAACCAGGATCCCTCGGGATCCCGGATGATTTTTTCGACCTGATCCATCATCGCAGGCGAGACGCGGCCAGGATCCATGTTGTTTTTCCTCCACGTTCCAAAAAGCTCGTGAAGAACCATGACGCCAGTGTGCCGTAATCTCGCATCTTCCGAAGACAGAAGCTCCAGGATCAGGTCGTCATACTTCTTGGATTCCACTAATACGTCACCAGCTTTGGATCGATAGGTGATCTCGGGATGGTGAAGGTAGGTTCGGATCGTTTCTTCGGAAACATCGCCGGCGTCCAGCTGCTCGGCAACCTGCCGACTTACGTTTTCACGAAGGGTTTCCTTAAAAACATCGCTGTCACTCAATGGGCCGCCGGGCACCGGGAATGGTGAGCTGAAGTCATCATCTTCAGCGGTTCCCCAAGGGCGCTCGGGCAATGCATACGACTTCGCCCACTTGCTCAGGGGAGCACCGGACAGGTGCAGGTGTTTTCTCGGCATCGTATAGTTGAGGGCAAAAAAGGTGCCCCAGGTGATGCTATGTTCTCCCACTGCCGCGTCGTAATTCTTATCGCTGCCACCGCCGATCCCGATGCCGCCGTTGTGGCGGCGGGATAGTTCCAGCTTCCATTTTCTTGCGTCCATATAGTCGCGATATTGATCGGGACGTTTTTCAGTCATCAGGCCCATTGATGCGGACTTCCAGATTTCACCGATTCCTCCTCCCGTATGCCCGACATGGTGGGCGTTTGTCCCGTAATACGACTTCATCGAACTGATCTGCTCCGATTTTGCGTAAATCGACTCATCCCCGTCGGGCGTCAAACGGGTTGCGGCTGCCATCGCGAGCGCCAAACCGCCGGTCTTGCCATTGTCATCGGTAAAGCCACTTTTCGGGGTGAAGTTACCGTAGGGAACAGTGCCACGGCCGGAGAAGCGGTAGAACTGACGCAGACTGCTTTGCAAGGTCGCCTCGTCAACATCTACCCCGCAGGTTTTTGCGAGCAGCAAAAAAGTCAGGCAGTGCACACCTGCCGCATTCAGCTGCCCACCCGACTGATAATGGAAAGAGGCTCCCCGCCCGGACCATGCTCCATTGTAAATATTGTCCCTCAGGTGATCCGCCGCCTCCTGGATCACCGGAAGCACGGTGGCATCGCCTGTCCTGAGATAGTATTCGCAAACACCCATCCCGTTCAACCCGATGTTCCAGTTGTGGGCAGAAATACTTTTCAGATCTTTCATCCATTCACGCACCACATTGAGGTCCTTTTCTTCTCCCGTGGAGAGCAGGAAAAGCACGGACGACCCCTGACCCTTGCCGCGTTCTACCAATTGCTCCGCGAGGTTTCTGACGATCTTATCCGACTTCTCGCAATTGAGCGGCCAGGTCGGGCTGTAAGAACCCATCACCGGAATGTTCACCGTCACCGCATCACCGCCCTTGATCTTCAGGTCGATCCTGCCGTCGCTGGCTTCCGCTTGGGTGATGAGCTCCCCCAGGACCATCCGCGGGTCGCGGTCGGTATCTGTCATATTGACACCGTTGATGCTTTCGATGATCTGACCCTTCTTGAGATTGCCCGCTTTTTCCGCAGGCGAACCCTCCTCGACGTTCTCGATTTTCATCACCTTCCCGTTCTCCAGCATGATACCGATGCCCACCGGGCCGAAATGTCTGATCAACCAGTTTTTCCAGCGACCCTCACCCGGGGCAGGCTTGAAAGCCGGCTCGAAACCACTGGCGGCCTGCTGAACAGCAACAGATGGCTTGGCGGACGGTTTGACCGCCGCAGGTTCTGCAATGACTACGGGTTTGGCAGTTTTGAGGAACGCGATGTCTTTTTCGGAGAGAAGGCTTTGATTGAAAGTGATCTTGTTTCCCTCGCGGTTCACCGTCACCTCTCCTGTGCCGGCATCGTATGCGATCAGGTCGCCCTCAAAATTGCTCTTCCCGTCCGCGCTCATCCAAGTGCGGGCAGAGGCGCTGGTCGCAGCGAGGAAAGTGATGGACAGGCAAACGGCCGCCAAGCGGACGATTGATTGCAATGGTTTTGCGGTGTTCATGGGAAAGGTCAGATGGTCGGGCGATGGTGGTTCGGTGGCTTAGAAAGACTTGTAAGCTGATAAAAAAAGCCACGCCAGGGTAGGCGTGGCTTGATAAAAACGAAACTAAAAACCGATTAACGGCGGCGGCGGACTAGTAGTAGCATACCGATGGCTCCGAGAAGCGTGGTGGAGGGCTCGGGGATGGTAGCCAATGCCTCACTAAGGTCATCATAGACCACGAAGTCGGTCATTGTGCCTGCGGTAAAATCAAATGCCTCAATCTCTTCACCAGTAGTCGCCGTTCCGTCAGAGACAAAAGCACCCACATTATTCCCGGCAAAGCTAGCGACTCCATAACCGTCACTGCCAGCCAACTCAGTGTTGTTTAGAGCTATAGTTGATGTCTTGGAGGTCTCGTTAAGATAAAGATCGAGAGTGTCTGAAGTCGCATCAAATGCCGCGACGAATTTTAAATCCGTCCCCGTCGATAGCCCGCTGGAAGTTAAATCAACCGTAGCTTCGCTGCCAGTCGCCCCAGCGGCACCTGACCTAAAGCGGAGGAGACCATCGGAACTCAACACAAGCGCTATCCCTTTCACGGAACCACCCGATTCGAAAAGTATTTGGTGATCCAATACACCTAGGGTGTTATCCGTAAAGGTAAAGGAAGTGAAATTAACACCAAAAGTGAAAAAGGCATCGCTGCCATCACTGAGATTTGGCATGGCGCCACCCGCAGATGTGGGGATAGAAGGGGCTGTATAAATAGTAGCTGCGTGGGAAAGAGTCGTCGCAACGCAGGCAAGACCGCAGCAGATTAAGGACTTTCGGACGGTATTTTTGGTGTCTAGTATTTTCATATTGATTTCTGATTTTGGGGAATTGAGGAACGTTTGACCAGTTACGGATTGGCTGTTCTTCCTGAGACAATCGGTTGGTAATTTACCCAACGACATCATCCAAGTATTTTTCATATTACCAACCGTAACGAATTCCTCTAGGTTTTTGCCCTATGGACAAGGTGCCCCACCAAGGGAGCGGCGACAATCTGTCTGAACATCAAAAATAGCTATTCAGTGACATTTCAAAACTGGTCACTGTCGATACCGGGTGCAACTGAAAGTGGTGGGCAGAGTCTTCCAACTCCAACGGAGTTACGTATTTCAGCCCGGGGTTGCAGCAGTGAAACGAAGGCTACCCCGGGTCTATTGGTAAAGGGATTTACCAACGCCAACGGCGTTGCGTCCGTGCCGGGACGATAAGCGGGGGGTCGTTTGCATATCAACCGATCGATATCCCGCAGATATGGACGGCTCGGAGAGACCGTCCCTGCCTTGCCGTTGGCAATCCGGACGCGTTCGCGTGGCAGGGATGGCTCTCCGAGCCGTCCGGGGAAGGGTCAGGCACGATCACTGGAAAAGTGGAACCATCCCGCCCCAAATGCTGGATGAAATCAAGCGGAGGGTTGTTTGTATATCAACCGATCGATGTCCCGTAGATATGGACGGCTCGGAGAGACCGTCCCTGCCTTGCCGTTGGCAGTCCGGACGCATTCGCGTGGCAGGGATGGCTCTCCGAGCCGTCCGGGGAAGGGTCAGGCACGATCCACTGGAAAAGTGGAACCATCCCGCCCCTAATGCTGGATGAAACCAAGTGGAGGGTTGTTTGTATATCATCCGATCGATGTCCCGTAGATATGGACGGCTCGGAGAGACCGTCCCTGCCTTGCCGTTGGCAGTCCAGACGCATTCGCGTGGCAGGGATGGCTCTCCGAGCCGTCCGGGGAAGGGTCGGGCACGATCCACTGGAAAAGTGGAACCTTCCCGCCCCAAATGCTGGATGAAACCAAGCGGGGGGTTGTTTGTATATCAACCGATCGATGTCCCGCAGATATGGACGGCTCGGAGAGACCGTCCCTGCCTAATTGCAAAGAAGCCACGCCTAGTTTGGCGTGGCTTCTCGGGAGAAAATTGATCCTGTGGAGATCGCCTGGCAGATCAACGGCGGCGGCGCAGAAGTGCGAGCATGCCAAGACCGCCTAGAAGCGCGGAGGAAGGTTCGGGGATGGCCACAAAGGAATAGCTGACAATTCCTTGACGAAAATCAGGAGAGTAGCTCCAGCTTACGTCCTGCTAACCCGCAAGGCCAGCAAGTCCAGTGCCTCCTGAGAGGGAGGCTGACGCACCGCTGCCGCCTGAATCGGCACCGATTGGATTACTATCGATGATGCTGGTGCCCGAGGGGGTCGGTGGAAAGTCTCTATTATTACCTGAAAAACTGACAACAAACTCACCGTCGGTAGGCGTGGTGATCGCGTCAGTTATGCTACTGGTAACGGTCGCAGTCAGATTTACACCAGCGAGTTCATATAATCCGTAAATAACATCATCAGCAGCACCGAAGCTACCGGTGAGTTGAACTGTGCCGGCACCGGTTGCAAGGTTATCCCAGTAAGCCAGCGTGGTACGGCCCGTGGAGATGAAACCATCCGCAGCGGCACCGCCAAATGTCACGGTATCAGGAGTTGGGCTGGCAGTATCCAAATAAATACCGACCAACAATACGCTGTTCGCATTTTGAACCGTGTAAGAAATTCCGGAACCGGTGCCAACACTATCGAGATGTAGGATATCCGAACCCGTTACGGTGATTGCAGCCTGGGATGTGACCGAACTGACTGCCAGAAACATCGCAGAAATGATCGGAGTGGTGAATTTGATGCTCTTCATATTGTTTTTGTGTTTTAATTTTTTTCGTGCTGCGTCTGCAAATTTCAAAGCTGGTTTTATGCCAGTCAAAGAGTTTTTACGCTATATTCTTTTTTTCAAGAATTATTTCACCTTGCTTACCATAACGAATACCTCTAGGTTATACTCTTATGAAAGTAGTGCGTATCCGGACCGCTTCCGAGCAATTGGCCGACAGCCTCAAGGAAGAAATCAAGCGTGGAGCGTTCGGTGACCTTATGCCGGGTGTGCATTACCTAGTGAGAGAGCTGCAGGTGGGTTACGATACCGCGAGGACCGCTCTCGCCCTTCTTGAGAAGGAAGGCGTGCTGAAATCCCGGGGCAATGGCCGCCGCCGCCAGATCATCCCGCCCGCCGAGGGTGGCGCAGCCCGGAAGCTCCGGATCACGATCCTGCTATACGAAAAAGGGGATCAGGGCGATATCGACAATGCGGTGCTGTTGTCCCGGCTCCAAGAGGCTGGATTCCAAGTGGATTTCGCTGCGAAATCCCTCAAAAACCTTGGCATGGACGTTGGGCCGGTCAAACGCTTCGTGGAAAAAAATCCAGCCGATGCCTGGGTGATCAGTTCCGGTTCACGTGAGATCATCGAGTGGTTTTCCCAGCAGCCGGTTCCCGCCATCGCGATGTATGGAAGGTCGGGCGGGCTTCCAATCGCGGCCGCGTTTCCTGTCATGATTCCAGCCATGCTTGAGGCGGTGCGGCGCTTGATAGCCCTCGGGCATGTGCGGATCGTGATGATCACGCGGGAGGAACGCCGCAAACCGATGCCTTCCCGTCCCGAGCAATTGTTCCTGGATGAATTGGAAGCCGCCGGTATCGCGACATCCGGCTACAACCTTCCGGACTGGGAGGAAAACCGGGATGGATTGATCGATAGGATTGAAGAACTTTTTCGCTACAGCCCACCCACGGCGGTATTTTTCCAGGAGTCTTCGCTTTTTCTCGCGGCGCGCTCCTACCTCGCGGACAGCGGCATCGTCGCCCCCCGCGACGTTTCGCTGATCCTCATCGGCCAGGATCCGAGCTTCGCGTGGCACAAGCCCGAGGTCTCCCACCTACGCTTTGACTTCAATGGCGTGGTGCGGCGGGTGGTGCGCTGGGCAAACAACGTGGCAAAAGGCAAGGACGACCGCAGGCGCACCGGAACCAAGGCCGTATTCGTCGAAGGCGGGACGGTAGGGCCGGTGGCGGTGAGGCGGTAGATGATTCAAATCAGGAACCCCACACCTTGATACCGATGGAACCTTGGCTTGCCCCGCTCGCAGCAGGCTGCATGGAGGAGAGCGGCAGCAGGCTGCCGCAGTCCAAGGTCGTCGTCGGGAATCGCGCCCAAATACGCGTTTGTGGTAATGCGATCAAAACCTTTTTGGCTTTCCGCGTCTTGAAGATTCGTACAGTTTCCAATACATGAGTAATGAATTCATAAAACCAGAGTTGCCATCCGTCGGAATTGTAGCGGAAATGGAAAGCGAAGACCGGGCCTTGCTTGGCAATTACGGTGAGTTTCTTCCGGCGCAGGCAGGACAGAAGATCATCACCGCAGGCGAGGATCAGAATTATCTCTACCTGGTCATCTCCGGACTACTCCACGTCACGATCCACGTTGACGGGCGCGAGAAGCTGGTCGCACGGGTTGAGAAAGGGGAGACGCTGGGTGAAATCAATGTTTTCGATCCTTCGACAGCAAGCGCGACGGTTACCGCGCAGGAGTTTTCGCAGGTCTGGAAGGCGAACCGTTCGGATATCGCCGAGTTCGTGAAAGCTTATCCAGTTGCGGGATCCAGCCTGCTGACAGGAATTATCAATGTGATGTGCCGACGTATCCGGGGCATGAACGACAGGTTGGTCGATTCCGACACGGTCGATATTTTGGGGAAATTCTGGTAGGTTGCGAATTTCGTCGGAGAAGCTGATTTAATGCCTCACCAAGCATGTTTTGACTCAGGATGAAATTGATACGTTTCGGTGAAAATGGAAGAGAGGAACCCGGAGTCCTGCTGGATGATGGTCGCAGGATAGACGCGAGCGGGGAGTTCCTCGACTACGACGAGGCGTTTTTTGCGATGGGAGGTCCGGAAGGTCTTGCTGAGTGGGTCGCCGATGGTTGCCCTGGCGGGGCGGAGGTCGATCCGGGGACAAGGCTTGGTCCGCCGATTGCGCGGCCTTCGAAGATTGTCTGCGTGGGTCAGAATTACCTCGAACATGCGAAGGAAATGGGAGGAGAGATTCCTGTCGAGCCGGTATTGTTCATGAAAGCCAGCTCCGCATGGAGCGGACCTCAGGACGATGTGCTGATTCCGCGTGGTGCCCGCAAGTTGGATTACGAGGTGGAACTCGCGGTAATCATTGGAACGACCGCGTGCAATGTTTCGGAAGGGAGTGCAATGAGCCATGTGGCCGGATACTCGGTTTTCTGTGATTTTTCCGAAAGGACTTTTCAAAAGGATCATGGCGGGCAGTGGACCAAGGGCAAAAGCTGCGACACATTCGCACCGATGGGGCCATCACTGGTCACGGCTGATGAGATCGATGATCCGCAGGAATTGAGGCTTTGGACCCGGGTGAATGGTGAAATTCGCCAGAACAGTTGGACAAGGGACATGATGTTCGGAGTTCGTGATGTGGTCAGCTATATCAGCCGGTTCATGACACTGTTGCCGGGGGACGTGATCGCTACCGGGACTCCCAGCGGGGTTGGAATGGGAATGAGTCCACCCCAATACCTTCAGGCGGGAGATCTTGTTGAGTGCGGTATCGAGCGATTGGGGGAGTTGACACAGAGAGTGGTAGCGTCCAGATAATGACTCCAAGCCGAGTTGAGAACACGCCTATCCATTTTATCCTGGCCGGAGCCGAAGGGAGGACCGCATCACGCGATCTGTCATTTCTGCGACGCGCTTCATTTTGCCGAGCCGATACCTGAGGGTCGTCGAGTGAGTTGTGTATGCTGCGGAGCGACGCTCTATCAGAACCGTCCGGCTTCACTGGCGCGTGTCACTGCGTTTTCTCTCACGGCACTGTTGCTGATGATTGTGGTGCATCTGGCACCGTTTATTACGATGGATGCTGGTAGCATGAGAACGACTCTGACTCTCTTGGGAGCGTCCAAGGCTTTAATTTCAGAAGGAACAACACTCGTCGGATGGGGCGTTGCGGTTTTCACAATACTCGCTCCGCTACTGATGGCAGGAGGTCTTGCATACGTGTGCGGGCCGCTCATTTTCGGGCGTTGCGCGCCGGGAGCCAAGTTTGTAACCGGTTGGATGAGCCGCACGGAACCTTGGAATATGATCGAGGTTTTTCTGCTGGGCGTGCTGGTGAGTCTACTGAAGCTGGGCCATGTTGCGGAGCTTCATTTCGGGCTCGGTTTCTGGGCATTCGCTGCCCTGATGTTCTGTATGGCCGGTGCGGTTGCTGCGATTGACAAAAGAGAACTCTGGGACCGGTTGGAGGTGGCCTCTTCTTCATGAAATCCATTGTGAATCAGGTTCCGAGAGGTTTGCACAAAGGACTCGCCGGGTGTCATGTGTGCGAAAAGGTTTCCGCAGTCACATTGGAGAATTGTCCTCGCTGTGGGGCGCACCTGCACCTGAGAAAAAAGGACAGCATAGCCCGGACCATAGCCTTGGTGGTTGCGGCGGCGGTCATGTACATCCCCGCGCACATGCTTCCTATCATGAGCGTGAGAGAACTGGGTGTCTTGACTGAAAGTACGATCGTTCAAGGACTTGTGGAATTCTGGAAGGCCGGTTCATATCCTATCGCACTAGTTATTTTCACCGCCTCGATCCTGATCCCGTTGCTCAAGATCTTCGCGTTGCTTTGGCTCTGTGCGGCGGCAAAAGGTTGGGTTCCCCATTCTGCCAAAACACTTGGCAAGGTCTATTGGGTGACCGAGTTGCTGGGGCGCTGGTCGATGGTCGATATTTTTGTGGTCGCGATCTTGGTGACGATGGTCCAGCTCGGCAATTATATGAGGGTAACACCCGGTCCTGGTGCCTTAGCATTTGCAGGCGTCGTGATTATCACTATGTTCGCGGCCATGAGTTTCGACCCGAAGTTGCTTTGGGACCGACTTGAACGGGAAGAGTCCGAAGACCGAAGTTTTTACGATAGTGAATGATTCAAAGCCAACTGCAGCGAAACCCGTTATGAGTTCCACCCGGAGGTGGAATATCGTTTGGTTCATTCCTATTCTGGCCATTCTCATCGGAGGATGGATGCTGTATAAGGATATCAGTTCGAAAGGTCCCGAAGTCCGAATCAGATTTGAGACCGCCGATGGAATTGCGGCCGGAAAGACCGAGTTGAGATGTCGTTCTGTAACTGTCGGGAAGGTCACGCGAGTGGAACTCGCCGATGATTTGCAATCCGTTCTGGTGTATTGCACCTTGGATGCGGGTTATGAAAAACTGCTCCGCAAAGGCACGCGATTCTGGGTGGTGAGACCGCGTGTTTCCGCTGCGGATATTTCCGGACTCGGGACCTTGCTGACCGGTGTGTATATCGAACTGGAACCTGGAACCGGACCGGAGGGACCTCGAAGGTGGAAAGGATTGGAGAATCCTCCAGCGACCAGTCGCAGTATTCCAGGGCTGAGATTGACTCTGGTTTCAGAGGACGCGGGCTCTCTGGTCGCAGGGTCTCCGATTTATTACCGTGGTTATGAAGTGGGCAGGGTAGAGAGGCGTAAACTCGATCCGGAGAGTCTGCGAATTCTCTACGAAATTTTCATTCAAGAGGAATACCAAAACCTAGTCCGGGAAAACACCAAATTCTGGAACACCAGTGGAATCGATGTGGTCGCAGGTGTCGAAGGATTCAAACTCCGCACACCTTCATTCCAAGCGATGGTTTCGGGAGGGGTGTCTTTTTCCGTGCCAATCGGTATTCCACTGGGAAAGCCTGCAATGGACGGGACAGTATTTGAACTCCATGAGGATGCGGATTCGGCATCCTCCTCAACCTTCGAGCCGAGCCTTGAGTTGCTGTTACTCTTCGACCAAAGCGTTCGAGGTCTCGCAATATCCGCCCCAGTTGAATACCGGGGCATTATCATCGGGCGCGTGACGAATATTTCTTTTGATTACATGCCTGAGAGAGATAATCAGAAAGTGCCGGTTCTTGTGGAAATCGATCCCAAACTGCTTCGTCCCGCCGACGCGGAAGATATACCGGAAGATGAAATTCCAAGACTCAGTGATGCGATACGCAAGGGCCTGCGTGCGACGCTCAAGACAGGCAGTTTGTTGACCGGCGCGATGTATGTCGATTTTGATTACTATTCGGATGCGGAAGCGGCCAAACTAACCTTCGCCGGTGATTATCCTGTGGTGCCCACGCGGTCATCGGGATTTGCGCAGCTCGAGGTGAAGCTGTCCTCGATTCTGGACAAAATCGATTCACTCCCTCTCGAAGACGCGGTGAAACAGATCACGAATGCGGCGGAGGAAAGCGCGAAGACTATTTCGGAGGCAAAATCAGCGGTGAAGGAGATTGAACTCGCTGCCGCTGCGGCGCGACAAACCCTGGAAGATCCGGAGTTTCGCAAGCTGCCTGAGGATTTGAGAAAAAGTCTTACGGAACTCGAGAAGTCCTTGGCGAGCATCGGTCCTGACGGGACGATGCAGGGAGATCTGCTCCGGACGCTCGACGAGTTCCGCTCGGCGATGCGTTCGATGGAAGCACTTTCCGATACGATCAAGGAAAAGCCGAATTCACTCCTCTTTGGCAAAGAGGAATCGAAGAACCCCAGGCCCAGGGCGGTGGGAGGTAGGCGGTGAAACATATTTTGCTCATGAAACGACATTTTTGCCTGATCTGCTGTGCATTTCTCCTCGCCGCCTGTGGAAATCCGTATCCGGAATTCTACACGCTCACTCCGGAAGGTCCGAGTCCGTCCGGTGGGGGGATCGGTATCGGTGTTGGTCCGATCATCCTTGCGGAGTATGTGAACAGGCAGAATCTGGTGATCCAGACGAGTCCCAACAAGATGGAGATAGCGGAATACCACCTCTGGGCGGGTGACCTTGACAACTCTATCGCACGGGTGGTGTCCATCAATCTCGGGCGTCAGCTCAAAACCGGCAATATCCGCACATATCCCTGGCTGCGTGACAGTGAGATTGACTACCAGGTGGCTATGGATATCCGCGAGTTCATCGCGGGTGCCGACGGATTCGCCCACATCGAAGCGAGCTGGCGGGTCTATTCGCTCCCCGATAGGAAGCTGGTCGCGTCTCGAACATTCACAGGCAAGGAGCCTATCGCCACCGAGGATTTCGAGGCGATGGTCGTCGCCCAGTCCAAGCTTCTCGGAAGGCTCTCAGAAGATATCGCGAGGGGAATTCGCACAAGATAAGATGATGGAATTTGTTTTGAATGAAAGGCTGGCTGCGGGCGGTTTTGAGGTTTGCCGCATACGGGGGTGCCGCCTGCTTTTGAAAAACGAGGCAAACTTTCCATGGTTCATTCTCGTGCCTGAAGTTCCCAATGGGGTCGAGGATCTGCACCAACTGGATGCTGACACGTTTCATCAGGTGACTTCGGCTATCCGCGAGGTTTCTGAATTCGTGAGCACTCATTTCTCTCCGGAGAAGCTCAATGTCGCGTGTATCGGGAACATCGTCCGGCAGATGCACATCCACGTCGTTGCGAGAAATACAGATGACGCCGCTTGGCCGGGAGTTGTCTGGGCGTGCGATCAGAAACGCAAATACCCTGCGGAGGAAGCGGCGGAGATCGTCCTGGCAGCTAAAAAACACTTCGAGGATGTGCCTGCCTGACCACTGCTTTCTTTTTGAATTGGAGTTGATCGCTTACCGGTGCTTGCTTTGCGGCAGAACATGAAGATAGGAATCGCACAGATCAATGCCGTGGTGGGAGATTTCCCGGGGAATGCGAAACGCATCCTCGCGGCATACCGCGAATGCCTTGAGAAAGGTGCGGAGCTGGTGGTGACTCCGGAGATGAGCTTGGTTGGCTATCCGCCCCGCGATCTTGTTTTCAAAAGCCAGTTCGTTCCGAAATGCCTTCAGGCGCTCGATTACCTGGCGGACGAAATCAAGGAGGTGCCGCTTCTCGTCGGCTATGTGGATTTTCACCCGGGTGAGAAGGGGAAACCATTTCGCAACGCCGCCGCGTGGCTGGAGAAAGGCACGATCAAAGCGCGTTTTTTCAAGACACTGCTTCCGACTTACGATGTGTTCGACGAGCGCCGATACTTCGAGCCGGGCGATGTTTGCGAACCTTTCTTGTGGCAGGGGAAACGTATCGGCGTGACGATCTGCGAGGATATCTGGACCGAGGATTATCTGCAGAGGCCGTTCTACGACCGCGATCCGGTCGAGGAGCTCTGCGCCAAGGGCGTCGATCTTGTGATCAATCTCAGTGCCTCTCCTTATCATCTTGGTAAGCCGGAGAACCGCCGCAATATGCTCGCGAACGTCGCCAGAGAGGCCGTCGCTCCCGTGGTGTATTGCAATTCCATCGGCGGCAACGACCAGTTGGTTTTCGATGGTCATTCGATGCTGGTCGATCCCTCCGGGGAGATCGTCTCGCAGTTCGGAGGCTTCGCGGACGAGTGCCGTGTGGTTGATGTGTTCGCTGGTGGCGATACCGAGAACCTGCGGACCGGTGACGCCGAGCAGCTTTACGACGCGTTGGTGCTCGGGCTTCGCGACTACGTGCACAAGTGCGGATTTTCGACCGTCTGCCTCGGACTCAGTGGCGGGATCGATTCCGCTCTGACTGCGGTCATCGCTGCGGATGCGCTTGGTCCGGAAAACGTGCATGGCCTGACCATGCCCAGCCCGTATTCTTCGCGGGGCAGTGTTGACGATTCTTTCGATCTCGCGAAAAAGCTCGGGATTCGCTGCGATGAGGTTCCGATTTCCGAAGCGTTTGAGGCGGTGAAGAAGACGATGTCACCGCTGTTTGCGGGCAAGCCTGAGGACGTGACCGAGGAGAATATGCAGGCGCGCCTGCGGGGAGTTTTGCTGATGGCACTTTCCAACAAAGACAACCACCTTCTCCTGACAACAGGCAACAAGAGTGAGTTGGCGGTTGGGTACTGTACGATCTACGGCGATATGTGCGGTGGACTCGCTGTGATTTCCGATTTACCGAAAACCAAAGTCTTCGAGGTTTCGCGTTGGATCAACCGCGACAGCGAGCGGATTCCCTGGAACACGATAGAGAAGCCGCCCAGTGCGGAGCTGAAGCCGGACCAGAAGGATCAGGATACCTTGCCCGAGTATGAGGTGCTGGATGCGGTTCTTGAACTTTACGTCGAGCAGTACCTCGGAGCTGAGGAAATCGTGGAACGTGGCTTTGAAGAGAGCATGGTCCGTTGGGTCCAGCGCCGTGTGGACCTGAATGAATGGAAGCGTCAACAGGCTGCTCCCGGATTAAGGGTAACCTCCAAAGCGTTCGGCATGGGTAGGCGGATGCCGATCGTGCAGAGGTTTGTGTGAGACCTTGCCCTACGAAATAAGAAACTTGGAGAACTGTTCCAGATTGATTAAAACGCAGATGTGACAAGGACGCCTTTTTACCTCTCATTGAGTATAATTCTGGCAGCGATATTAACAGCGGATTGTATGGCTGATGATATCACCACGGTGTTGCACCCGGAACAGCAATTCGATGTTAGCCAAACAGTTGTCTGGTCACCACTCTTCCAAGCCACATGGGATGCAATGAATCTGGAATTCGGAGGCAAACCATTTAAAGTCGACCCGCCGAATGAAACTATGAAGCTGCTTGATGAATTTCAGTGGAAGCCTGGAGAAGTCATGCCCGAAACGGGGTGGAAAGTCTGGAGTGGGGAGGCAACTGAGGAGTTTCTAGGAGTTGTTAATCGAGAGGCTGCGGTAATAGCGGGAGAGGAGAGGGGACCATTCGAGTTGGGCGCAGCGAATCCGGGAACAATCGCGTGTTTTGGTTTATTGGATCGCTCGGTCGAATTTGAAAAAGAGTTTCATGAGGCCAAAAAGCAGGCGCTTCAGTTCGGTAGGGAGGATCAAAAAGAACCCGTCGCTTTCTTCGGTGTAAGGGGGGAGTTGAGCGGACGATACGGGAAATCAGTTAAAGTTCTCTCGTACGCGGAAAAATCCTTCGCCTTGGAGATTTCATGCAGCGGAACCAACGAAGCAGTTGTCCTCTATTTGCCGCCTGAACCGATGAATTTCAGAATGGCATGCGAATCGGTTCGAAAGATGCGGAACGACTTTTCTGAGGGTAAGAACCCTGATGCTAGCGTGAGCTTAGGGAAAGATGATCCCTATTTGCATGCTGGGGATGACGTTCGGGTGCCTTACGTTTCCTTGGCGAAAAATGAAGATTTTGTATCGAGTTTATCCGGGGGACGTTTTTATGGCAAGCAGGGCGATCCGTGGATGATCGTTCGTGCCTTGCAGGTGACGAAGTTTGAGCTTTTTGAGAAAGGCGCAAAGGTAAGGGTTGAGACATCAATCGGTATCGATCCTTTCGGAGGACCGCCACCGCCGATACCAAGAACGTTTATCTACAATCGTCCCTTCTTTGTGTTTCTGTGGCGCAGCGATTCCGATTGGCCATACTTCGGCGCATGGATAGCAGACGCTTCGGCTTTGCGTAAATTCTAAGTTATCACCTGAATTGCGAGCCAGTTAGAGCTTTTCATTTCGGATGCGTCGGTGGATAACGAAGCGGAATGACTTTGACCGAAGCGAGACGCATCTTGGGCTTGGGACCGGATGATGATCCGCGTCCACACTTGGATAAATTTCGCGCGGCGCGGGAGAAAATGGCCGAAATGGTGAGATCCGCCCCAAACCAGATACTCGCCGAGCGGTATCAGGAAGGTCTTAACGAGTTTGATGAAGCGCTGGCTACGGTGCGCGAATATGCTGAGGCATCCGAACCGATTCCTGACGCCGGGAATGAGATAGCCGTTAACGATATTCCTGCAAAAAAGGGGAGTCCTGTGTTCACAACTGAAAATATCGTGGCGAGTCCGGTCGGGCCGAAAGTCCCTTTTGCGGATGAGTCAAAAGCCGATGAAGATGAACCGGGCGATGCGACGGATGGTATTTCGTTGCGCACGGTTTGCTGGTTGTTCTTGTTTCTCGGCCTCATTGGTTTTGGCGGTTGGTTTTATTTGAAAGTAGAGGAGGACCGATATTTGGAGAAGCAAGCACGCGTCGCAATTCTCGAAAGGCAGGGAGCTGTCTTTATAGAAAATCGGCGCTGGCCGGAAGCCGCTGAGTCCTTTGATGAAATTGAAAATATATTCCCAGATTCCGAGTTGGTTGAACTCGGGCGGCGAAGTATCGAGGCGGGAATGATTGAGGAACAGAACCAGTTCATCGGATACTGGACGGGGGAGGCGATCGCCGCTTTTGAAGCCGGTCGCTGGGATGACGCTGAGAAGGCGGCGACAGAGGTGATCTTGAAATACCCCAACGAGGAGGAGGTTGCGGATTTGCTGGCCAAGATCGCTATCGCCAGGGTCGAAGAAGAGCGGCAAGCGGCGTTCGACCTGGTGAGAAAACAAATCGAGGAGCGGAAGTTCGGCGAAGCGATCTCCAAAGCGGAGGAATTGGTTTCAACGGACCGGAGCGATCAGGATGCTCTGGCTTTGCGGAGTGAAGCACGCGCTGCCAAAGAGCAAGCCGATGCGGATCTTGCGCGGGCGCGGATGCTTCTGGACCAGGCATTGGCGAAGGATACGGGTGAGTATAATGAAGAGGCTATCGAGTGGTTGAGGGAAGCTGTTTCTCTAGCACCGGATGACAAGAGTATCCTTGCCAGCTACGAAAAAATGGCCAACTACGCCCGCACGATTCGCGTGCCTGAGGATTTCAAGACCGTTCAGGAAGCGCTCGCATCCGCTCGAGACAGAGACAGGTTGGTGATCGGGGAGGGGACATGGGAGGGGCCGTTTGTGCTTACTTCCGGGGTTAAAATAGAAGGTGTTGCAGGGAAAACCATTGTACAATGCGCGGCGGATTCCGGGAGCGTTATCACGATCGGGCCGGGAGTCCGTGGAGCGCGGGTCAGCGGGCTGACAATCAGGCATCTTTCTTTCGATGCGGGTGATGATCGCTATTCGTTGGCATTGGTTCGCGATGCGGTGGCGGATTTCGCGGACTGCCATTTCGAGCAAGGCAGTGGACATGGCCTCGCAGTCACCGAGGGAGGACATGCCAAGGTGCTCAGATGTCGTTTCACCGAAAACGGCTGGAACGGGATCGCGGTGATCGGTGCCGGCAGTCTTCTGGAAGCTGAGGGCAACACTCTGAAAGGAAATTTCCAGAATGGGATCGAGAGCTGGGGTGGAGCGTCGGTGATTTTTTCGAAGAACATTTGCACCGGCAACAGTCGCAACGGCATACATGTGGATAACGGCGAGGCATCCTGTACTGTTCTTGAGAACGAACTGACAGAAAACCGGGAGTTCGGGATGGTGCTCAGCAGTGCCGGCTCGGGTGAGGTCAGCGGGAACACGATGCGTAAGAACATGCTCGGGGGAATGGTCGTCAGGGCGGGGTCCACTAAAGTTCTTGTGAAGGAAAACACGATCACCGCCAACGAAGGTCCGGGATTGGTTCTGGAGAGAGGTGTCGATCAAACAGGATTCGTAAACAACCGCATGAGTGGAAACGGCGGAGAGGAACTGCTGTCAGGAGTGGAATTTCCCGAATGAGAAACGTGTGCTAAACTTACAATTGGTATATCAATCAAGACTACGAAAAACCCATGGAACGCAGAGAATTATTAAAAATCATGGCCATGACTGTGGGGAGCAGTGTTGCTCTTCCAGAAAGCGCTTTCGCGAGAATAGGTGAGGCTTTCAATCCCGCCGACCTGACCTTTTTCCGCCCCGCCCAACGGGAGCAGGTGGCGATGCTCGCCGAGGCGATCATTCCGGAGACGGATACGCCCGGGGCGATCGCGGCGGGGGTGCCGGGATGGATCGAGGTGATCGTGAAAGACTGCCTCGCGCCGGAGGATCAAGCTATAATTACGGATGGGCTTGCGGCCATCATGCTGCGCTGCGCGAGGGATCACGGAAAAACCATCGACGAACTCAGCGCCGATGAGCAGGTAGCTTTCCTCACGGCCTATGACAAGGAAACGAAAAATGCGCAGGGGGAGAGGAATACTTTCCTCCAGCAGTTCAAGGAGTTGACGAAATTCTGTTATGTGAACTCCGAGGTCGGCGCGACACAGGCCTTCGATTACCAACTGGTTCCCGGGAAATGCTTTCCCAGCAGGAAAAGCAGAGCCGAACCGGCTACACGATCAGCCCTGCGCAGAACTGGCTTTTCGTCGATGACCTCGACCATCCCTACGAGGAGAAGAAACGCTTCGACTGGATACGCGGCTATCACACCGGCGGGCGCTCCATCATGTGGGGCAGGCAAAGCTATCGCCTCAGCCCCATGGATTTCGAGGCGAACGCCAAGGAAGGGATCTCCATCCCGTGGCCCATCAGTTATGAGGAAATCGCGCCATGGTATGGCTACGTGGAGAAATTCGCGGGCATCAGCGGATCGCTCGAAGGCTTGGATCAACTCCCGGACGGGGAGTTCCAGCCGCCCATGGCGCTCACCCCGCCGGAGCTTGATCTGAAGGCGGCCATCGAGGCGAAATGGAAGGGGCGAACCCTGATTCCCGGCCGCTGTGCCCACCTCACCGCGCCGACACCGGAGCAGATCGCCCTAGGTCGGTCCTCCTGCATGTACCGTAGCCTCTGCATCCGGGGCTGTCCCTTCGGGGCCTATTTCAGTAGCCAAGCAGCGACCCTGAAAGCCGCCGCGAACACGGGCAACCTGACCCTGCGCCCTCACTCCATCGTCCACTCTGTCATCTATGATGAAAAGGCGGAGAAAGCCATCGGTGTCCGGCTCATCGACGAGGTCACCATGGAGACCACCGAGTTCTACGCGAAGATTATTTTCCTCAACGCCTCGACCGTTGCCTCCACAGCGATCCTGATGAACTCAAAGTCCGACCGTTTCCCGAACGGGATGGACGAGAGCGGATCGCTCGGCGGCTACCTGATGGATCATCATCTCGGGGTCGGCGCCAGGGGACAGGTCGATACCCACGCGGACAAGGTCCAGTTCGGTCGCCGCCCGAACGGTTTCTGCATCCCGCGCTACCGGAATTTCAGCGAGAAACCGGGGAAGGGGAAATACCTCCGCGGCTACGGCTTTCAGGGCGGCGGCATGCGACGGGGTTGGTTTCGCGATATCGAAGGCTTCGGGGCGGACTTCAAAAAGGAACTCACTTCCTTCGGCCCGTGGAGCGTGGGGATGAATGGCTTCGGCGAGTGCCTGCCGTATGAGAACAACCGCATTTCCCTCAGCCCCGACAAGACCGACAAGTGGGGACTGCCAATCGTGGTCGCCGATGCGGAGTTTCAGGAAAACGAGCGAGCCATGCGCGGGGACATGCAGAACGATGCTGCGGAGATGAGGAAGGGGAATCTGTGAATAAGAAGGGATTGGGAAATCACTTCTCCATATTGGCTACGCATTCAGGAAATGCTCGATGAGCGCGTCGCGGGTGTTGATGTCTACCGGCTGTCGATTGGAGGAGGGGAGTTGGATAATCTCCCTGAGTCGCATCAGCCTCATTCCGGCGGATTGTGAGTCGTAGGAATTGAATGCCACCTTTATGGTTTTATCGGCTGGCAGGTCTGAGCCGCCTTTCAGGATGCGGACGGGAACGCGTTTTTCCCGAATGATTTCAAACGGCCATAGCGTTCGGTCGGAGGAGGCCCAACGGTCTTCGAACAGTATTTCGAGAAGCTGCGCGGGAGTAACATCCGCAGTGATCAGGGTGTTTTCATAGGGCAGAATCTCCCATGCGTCCGCGACGGTTACAGGTCCCTTGGGAATCTCGCCGGTGCCAAAAGTGCCGTGGAAAACCGCTTCGACCGGCGTATTGTTGCGATCAAGCGCGGCAGCGAATGCCTCGCACAGGAAGTTAGCGACCTCGCTGCCTTTGCCTTTTCCAATCATCGGTTTTTCAAGATCGGCGATCTTCCTCGCGAGCTGTTCCCCGGCCTTTTTGAGCTCGGGCTGCGAAAGATTGATCACTCCCGGGTCCAGGTCGAAACGATCATCCATGAATTCGGTTGCGGCGCTTTTCGCGAGCAGCTTCCGAGAATTGAGATCGAAGGTCAGGTCAACTTTCCCGCAATTGATCCCGAAATAACCCGCCTGGCTGAAGAGCGTATTCTCGATCGCCAGGGAAGGGACACGGACGTGAGTGTGGCCACCGAGGAACACGTCCGCTCCCGGTGCGGCTTTGATAGTTTCACGGAGTGGGTTGGCGAAATCGTCGCTTTTGCGGAGCCCGAAATGTCCGAGCACCACGATCGCATCAGCCTTTGCCGACTTGGCTTGGGCAATGGATGTTTTCAATGCTTTCGTCGGGTCGGTCGGGCTGATTCCGCCTAGTGTTTCCGGCATCAACCAATAAGGGAGGCCGGGGGTAACGAGGCCGATCAGAGCGATTTTGAAACCGGCGATCTCCTTCATTTTCCAAGGAATCACGTTTTCCGGGGCGCCGGTCAGGTTTCCTGTTAGAACGGGGATCTTTGCGGCTTTCAAATTATTCGAAAACACTTCAGGCCCCCAGTCGAAGTCGTGGTTTCCGAGGGTCCATGCGTCGTATCCGAATTTTCCCAACAGGTCCACGAACAGCCGGCCTTTATTTTGGTAGGATGCGGGGGTGCCCTGATAGAGATCGCCGATATCGACCAGCAGGGAATCGGGATTTTCTTTTCTCCACTGCCGGATCTTTGTCGCGCAACGGGCGAAGCCCCCGACATCGGCTCTTCCGGAATAGGTCTCGGTAGGGAGGACATGGCCGTGTAGATCGGTGGTGTGGATGATGGAAATGGTCTTGTGTTCCGCCGAACTGGCGGCGATCCCGTTAGCGCCACCGGTAGCCCATGCGGCGGTAGTGGCAATGAAACGCCGGCGGGAAAGGATAATTGATGACATGACGGAATCTTAATACGGAAAGTGGAAACGCCAAGAGCGGACATCCATCGAACCATGACACATCCGTCACTTCACAATATCTAGTGTCCAGCGCGGCTGTTTTGGCGAGACTGATTTATAGACAAGGGGAGGGTCTGTGCTTAGTCTTCACAGATGAACCAAGCTGATACAAAACTAAAAGAAGCGATGAATGAATTTGGCTGCCAGACAGGCACTTTTCATCGGGCGGAAGGCGAATTGCTGCATTTGGTTGCTTACGCGGGGGTGCCGGAGTTCCTGTTGGACAAGATTTCCAAAATCCCATTCGGGAAGGGGATCGCCGGGGTGGCGGCGGAGACTAAGGGCCCGGTGGAGCTGTGTAACTTGCAGCAGGATCTCGGAGGGGTGGCGAAGGAGGATGCGCGCAAGACGGGTGTCTCAGGTTCGCTGGCGGTGCCTATCCTCGATAAGGATGGTAAGGTCATCGGGACGCTCGGGGTGGGGAAGGTGGAGCCCTATGATTTCAGCGACGCGGAGAAGAAGCGACTCTCAGAGATCGGCGATGAGTTTGTGACCATGCTCTGATGACGGGATAAGTCACTCTTCCATATACTTGGAGAGATTTTCCCGTAGGGTGGTTCTGGCTCGGAAGAGCAGGCTTTTCACCGAGGGCACGGACGTTTTGAGGACGACTGCGATTTCCTCGTAGGGCAAGTTCTCGTAACGACGTAGGATGACCGCGAGACGCTGGTTTTCAGGAAGAGCTTGGATCGCTTTGTCGATGGCCTCGCGGAGTTCGGATTCCAATAGCTCGGAATCCGGTTGGGCGGTGGAATCGGTGGGGTGCTGGAGGTGGTGGTCTTCTTCGAGTTGATCGGAGGAAATGGTTTTTTTTCGGGAGCGACGGCGGGACTCGTTGTAAACGAGGTTGCGGGCGATCGTGTAGAGGTAGGTGGTGAACTTGTTGTCGGGCTTGTAGCGCTTGGAGTGTTTCCAAATACGGATGAACACTTGCTGGGCGATGTCTTCGGAGTCGTTGGCATTGCCTAGCATTTTACTGACAGTTCCAACAACCGCATCCTGATGTCTGCCGACAAGTTCCCGGAACGCCTTGTGATCGCCTTCTGCTGTCCGCCGCATCAACTCGTGGTCGATGGTGGTTTCCTGATCGAATGGATTCGTTTTCTGGGTTTCCTCCATCGGGTAGCTGAAAGTGGGGTTTCCGGTGAGAACCATGAGTCGATTCAACACCTATGCACTGAATACGTTGCGAAAAAAACGGGGTGTAGCCAGAAATTTCCCAAGCATTGAACGCCACCCGAGGAACTTTCATTCACCTGTCTGCGACATTTTTCTGCCATAACTTGGAAGGAGGAATGTCAAACGGGCGACAGACGATGATGCCCGCGTGCTTGGAACTCCCGTTTAAGTAGTCAGTGATGGGGCGGTCGATGATGGTCATGCGGCCTTTGTCGCGGTCGGAGGTCGCGTGTGTGAAATAGGCCCGGCCTTTGAGCCGGACGATGAGCCCGACGTGAGAGGTGTAGCCATATTTCCAGTTGCTGGTGATCGCGCATACATCACCATTCTGAAGGTATTTTTCCGCATCCCGGACTTTCGCTTTCGGGATGTGGTAGACCGGTAACTTTGAAACCTGTGCCTCGATCCTGCCCATCGGTTCGACCAGCGAGGGGTTGTTCTTGAGGTAGCGATAGCTTTTCCACTGCACGGTCATTTCCCTGATCTCGCGGCTGAGCCTCACGGCACCGGGGATGCGGGGAGTGATGTTGAGCGCGTAACCGCGCCGCTGATTGTCGTAAAATACCTCCTCAAGATGATGCATACGGGAAAGGTAGTTCCCGGTGCAGACGCCATTCCTGTAGCGCTCGATTTCCACCATGTGAAGCATGTCCTCAGGTTTGTACGGGCCGGGCTTGTAGGCGAGCATCCGGGAGATCGCCAACGAGTTTTCGTAAAAGGTCCAGCAGTCCATTCCGAGCAGGTTGACGACCGGAGATTCGATGCGGTCGTCGACTTCGAGGCTGTAGTTCGTGTAAGGTGCTCCGATCAATTCGCGAGCGACACGGACCGTGCGCTCACCGATAGGAAGTTTGCGCCAATTCTCTCGTTCAGCTTTTGCGACGACGGCTTGGAATTTTGACTCGCCCTTGAATACGGTGGTGAGGGGAAGCCGTGGCTTGGTTGGAGCCGGAACGGCGGCCTGCCTGCCTGGTGACTGCACCTGCAGGCGCTTCACGCCGTTCATCGTTATGTATTCGGTCTTGGGAGCAGCACAACTTGCGAGCGCTGCTGCAGCTATGAGGATCACCGGAAATGAATGAAATGACATTATTGATATCATAGCTTCAGATTGACAGCCCGAAAGTATTCATTCAAAATTTTTGAACAAGGAGACTGCTGTTCATCGTATCGATAGTCTCTGAGTTCACGAACCCATGTTAGTTAAAATATTTTACTGCGCACTTTTAATAGCTCCGTTGTCGTTGTCACTTAAGGCTGAAGCTATTGCCCCTAAGAGCGGAGAGAGAATCGTCCTGATCGGTAACGGCCTCGGCGAACGGATGCTGGACCATCCCTACCTTGAAGCACGTTTGCAGATGGCTTATCCGGGCGATAAACTCTATGTAAGAAATCTCTGCCGCCCCGGCGATACCGCAGGCTTCCGCCCGCATCCGTCGCGGAACTCGCAATGGGCGTTTCCCGGTGCTGAGAAGTTCCACCCTCAGCACCAGATCCACGCGGGTAAGGGGCATTACCCGACTGCCGACGAATGGTTGAACGATCTCAAACCCGATACGTTAATCGCGTTCTTTGGCTACAATGAGTCCTTCGACGGCCCTGCCTGGATTGCGAACTTCAAGGGTGAACTAGAGGCCTTTATCAAGCACACTGCCTCGCAGAAATACAACGGCAAGGCCACGCCGCGCCTTGTGCTGGTCTCTCCGATCGCCTACGAGAACCTCTCCGCCAAGCGTGATCTTCCCGACGGTCGTGCGGAGAATGCGAACCTAGCCCTTTATACCCAAGCGATGGCGGAAGTGGCCAATGCGAACGGAATCGAGTTTGTGGATGTTTTTGAACCGACCCACAAACTTTACCCGACATTAGACAAACCTTTTACCCGCAACGGCTTCTTGCCGAACGATGACGGATACAAGATCCTCTCCGGCATGCTGGAGGACGCGATTTTCGGGAAGGCCACCGTGAAATCCAAAGCCGCAGCAGCGGATGTGTTGGCAGCCGTTGCCGACAAGAACTGGTACTGGTTCAACGATTACCGCATGGTCAACGGTGTCCATGTCGATGGGCGCCGATTCAAACCGTTCGGCCCGGACAACTATCCCGACGAGCAGAAGAAGATTCGCGAAATGACCGAGGTCCGCGACCAAGCGATCTGGGCGGTGGTGAACGGCAAATCATTCGATCTAGTGGCGGCTGACAAGGCCACTCATCAATTGTCTCCCGTAAAAACCAACTACAAGCCGAGCAACAAAAACGGCACCACCGATTACAAATACGGTGAGGATGCCGAAAAGATGCTCGCTACGCCCGAGGGATACCAAGCCAAGCTTTTCGCATCCGAGAAGGAATTTCCAAACCTCGCGAACCCGATGCAGCTTTCATTCGACAACAAGGGAAGGCTCTGGGTTTCCACAATGCCCACCTATCCGGCCTATCGGCCCGGCGATCCGAAGCCGAACGACAAGATCCTGATCTACGAGGACACGAACGGCGATGGCAAAGCCGATAAGGAAACCGTTTTCGCGGATCAACTCCATCTTCCCATCGGCTTCGAGTTTGCTCCGGGCGGGGTGTATGTATCTCAAGAACCCCACCTCGTTTTCCTCGCGGATGCGGACGGCGATGATAGGGCGGACTCCAAGGAAATCGTGCTCACCGGTTTCGATTCGCACGACACCCACCATGCGATTAGCGCATACACTGCGGACCCTTCCGGTGCATTCATGATGTGCGAAGGAGTCTTCCTGCACTCGAATGTCGAAACTCCATATGGCCCTGTGCGTGGAGTCGATGGCGGATTCTACCGCTTCAGTCCGCAGAAAACGAAGCTTGAGCGCACGATCCAGATGCATATTCCCAACCCATGGGGCTTCGCCTTCGACGAATGGGGTCAGGATTTCCTCATTCACACTTCCGGCCCACCATGGAACTGGGCGCTGCCGCTCTCCCTCAAGCCCCCCTACGGTGTGAAAGCACCGAGTACGCTGGATTTAATTCCGAAGGGCCAGTCCATCCGCCCGACATCCGGTCTTGAATTTGTCTCCTCGCGCCATTTTCCGGATGAGGTGCAAGGCGACATTCTATTCGGAAACACGATAGGCTTCCTCGGCATCAAGGAGCATTCAATCAAGGACGACGGCACGGGATATGAAACCGCATTCCGTCAGGAATTACTGAAATCCACCGACGGGAATTTCCGCCCGGTCGATCTCGAGTTCGCGCCTGACGGTTCTCTTTTCGTGATCGACTGGCACAACGTGTTGATCGGGCACATGCAGCACAACGCCCGCGATCCGCTCCGCGACCATGTCCACGGGCGTATTTACCGGATCACCTATCCTAGCCGTCCGCTTGTGGAACCAGCGGATGTCTATGGGGCATCCATCGAGACCCTGTTGGAAAACCTCAAGTTGCACGAATACCGCAGCCGCTATCGTAGCCGCCGCGAGCTGCGCGAGCATCCGGTTTCCGAAGTACTTCCAGCAGTGAAGAAATGGGTGGCCGGGCTCGATAAGTCGGATCCGCGTTACACGCACCACACGCTCGAAGCGCTTTGGACAACTTGGGGTATGGACGCTGTGGACACGGATTTCGCGAGGGAGCTGATGAAATCACCAGACTTCCGCGTCCGCGCCGCAACGGTGCGCGTGCTCCGCTACAACTTTGATCGCTTCCCGGATGCTCTCGATCTCCTCAAACAGGCTGCCGCCGATGAGCATGGCCGGGTTCGGTTGGAAGCTGTTGTCGCTGCTACTTGGTATGACAAACCGGAGGCTCTGGAAGTCGTCGAGATCGCAAAATCCAAGGGTGTGGACGTATGGAGTAAAGATGTCATCGCCGCTGCCGCCACACGCCTCCAGGGCAAGGTGGAGAAAGAAGTCGATGAAAACCCGATGCCACCTATCCCGGCAAATCTCACCGAAGTGGAGAAGAAGAGCTTCGCCGCCGGCCACGAGATCTATTTCCGTGATGCGCATTGTGCGACCTGCCACCAAAAGGACGGCAAAGGTCTCGATCCGGCCTTTCCACCGCTATACGACAGTATATTTGTTTACGGTGATCCGGAACGTTTGATCAAACTCACTCTCCACGGCCTGATGGGCCCCTTCGAGTTGCACGGCAAAAAATACGATGGCCAGGTCCCGATGACTCCCTTCGGCGGAATACTCAACGACAAGGAAATCGCCGATGTGCTGACCTACGTCCGCAACACTTACGGCAACAAGGCCTCTGCAATCACGCCAGATCAGGTCGCCAAGGTTCGTGAAGCCACGAAGGGTATCACCGGATTTTATCAGATGGATCAGCTTCTGAAAGAGCATCCGCTGGAGAAGTAATTTCGGTAATCCACAATAAGTTCAGAGAACAAAGAGCTGCGATTTCCGGATCGCGGCTCTTTCTGTTTATCCTCCCGCTTTCTAAGCGACCTGTGTTGATTTTCTCTCTTTCCCGGCAGTGAAATACCACGCTGTGAGCAGTGCCAGCAGCAGAAGAAGCAACCATAAGCGGGCGAGAGGATCGGGTGAGGTGTGGAGTTCAAGTGAAGCGGCGTTCGTAAACGCTTCCGGTTCGGCGCTTGCTGTTCCGGTGAGGTCGGCCTCGCGGGTGTCGGCGAAGTGAACCGCAGCATCGAGCAAGATCTTATCGTCTTGGGTGATGGTCATGAAACCCGGTGCCGTCGGTGCCCGTCCGGGTGAGGGGGGCGGGATGCTTTTCCCTTCCGTATCCGTTGCGGAAACATCGACGGGCACTCCCGGTGCGCTGGCGATGCCCATCGGTTGTCCCGTTTCAAGATTCAATGCCTGCGGGGCGATTTTCTTTTCTCGCAAGGATTCGGCAAAGCGGTGCAGTAGGACAATGAAAGCGGGTTGTTGGGTGGCGTTTGAGAGGCGCAGGTCGAAGTTGAAACACAGCACCTTTTTTCCCGATTCCTCGCGCAGGAAAATGAGTGGTCTTTTCTCCTGCCAGAGCAGGACCCGGTCGGACGGCAGGCGGGGTAGTTGCAAAGTTTCACGGACCAGCAGGGCCTGCCAATTGATTCCGTCCATCAACGGATGCGCTTCAGCGAGGATTCCGCCTTTGAGGTATTTCCCCGCTGAGGTTGGGTCCTCAACAAAAAGAATCGCATTGGTATCCGGAAGAGAGGGGTCGAGCGGATCATAGGAAGTGATGACCAGATCGGAGCTGGCCGCGTCGTTGCTGGGATTGGTCGATTCAAGTGATCGTAAAAGCTTTTCGGTCAAGCCTTGGAAAGCGGGGGAGGTGGCTGCAAACAGCTCCAGAGCTTTGGGCTTGGGAGCGACGAGTGGCAGGGTGTCGTCGAGCGTGAATTCATCCGGCGTCAGCTCAAGCCGCACCTTCCCGGCTCCTTCGGGAAAGGCTGCCTCGACGGTTACAAAAGCTTTCGGATCCACCTCGAAGCTTCTTGGTTCGGTCTTTCCTCCCTCGGTCACCAAGGACCACGAACGCTTCGCCACGGTGTCGCCGTAATTTTTCACGATCGCGCGGAAGGTGGTCACGCCGTCGCGCTCCGCGAAAGAGACCCCGGTGAAGCCCACGTTCTCAACCGGCTTGCCTGCCGATAGCAGTCGCGAATCGTAGGGCAGTAACTCGACCGGTGTGTCTGTCAGATAGATCACGATACCTTCGTTGGAAACAATCGAACGTGCCAACCGTAGCGCGTAAGAGGGATCGGTTACGCCTTCGGATGGTGAAAAACCTGCCATCGCGGAGAGCAGCTCGTCAGTCGATCCGCCCGCGTAGATGCGGTCTGCTCCGGGAGTGGATGGGAGCAGGGTCAATTCCAAGGACGTGGCGCTACCTTGGAGATTTGGAAGTTTTTCCCGGAGTGCGTCAATCGAATCGTCTTTGAATACGCGCATCGACGCCGACGCATCAATCACGATTGCTACCCGTTGCACGGAGTTTTCCTTTTTGAAGCGTGGCTCGGCAAGGAACCATGCGAGGAGCATTACCGCGAGAATCTGCATCCACAAGGGAACCGAGGGAATCAACTTCTCGAAGCGCCGCCCGGAAACTGCTTCGCGCTGCGTTCGCTCCAGCAGGAACAGGGTTGAGACCGGCAGGCTGATCGATTTCCTTTGCAAGAAATGGATCGCCAAGATCGCGGGAATCGCGAGAAGGGTGAGCAGGCCGAGAGGATTTGCGAACATGCGGTGCGGAAGATTGTGCGCCAGTCGTTCGAATGACAAGCATCAGCTGGAAATACCACTCACCCCATTCCTCCGTGGACACTTTGTGACGGGTGCCTTGACAGGCGGCGGTCGAGATCGAATGCGGCGGAGATCATCGCGAGGTGGGAAAAGGCTTGCGGGATATTGCCGAGGAATTCGCCTTTTTTGCCGAGTTGCTCGGAGAAGAGGCCGATGTCGTTCGAGTAGCCAAGCATCTTTTCGAAAAGGAAACGGGCTTTCTGGAGGTCGCCGGAGCGCGAGACGCATTCGATATACCAGAAGGAACAGATCGAAAAGGATCCCTCCGTGCCTTCGAGTTCATCGGAAAATGCCTCACCGACGTGGTAGCGCCGTACGAGATTGTCTTCGACGAGGTCGTTTTCGATCGCTTTCAGGCACGAGAGCCAGCGCGGATCTCTCGGGGAAATGAAGCGCACCAGCGGCATCATCAGCGCGGATGCATCGAGCGATGTGGAACCTTTGGACTGAACGAAGGCACCGAGATCCTCGTCCCAGAAGTTTTCGAAGATATCGTTGTAGATCGCGTCGCGCTTTTCCTGCCAGAACTCGACCGGGGCGGGGAGCGCGCGTTTGTTGGATAGACGGATCGCGCGGTCGAGGGCGACCCAGCACATGAGGCGGGAGTAAAGGAACTCGCGGTGACCGCCGCGTATTTCCCAGATGCCCGCGTCCTTGTCCTGCCAGTGTTCGCAGACGTATTCGATGATCTTAATCAACTGTATCCAGAGATCGCGGGAAATGGGATAGCCGTATTTGTCGAAAAGGTAGATGGAATCCATGATTTCACCGAAGATATCGAGCTGAAGCTGGTCGTGATTGGTGGAACCGATGCGGACCGGTATGGATTTCATGTAGCCCTCCAGATGATCGAGGTGGAATTCACCATCGAGCTTTGAGCCATCAATGCGATACATGATCTGGAGCGTGCCTCCGTCGTCGATTTCACCGATGCGTTTCTCCAGCCAATGGGTGAACGCCTCGGCCTCCTCTGTGTAACCGATTCGCATGAGTGCGTAGGTCGTGAAAGAGGCGTCGCGCAGCCAAGTGTAGCGGTAGTCCCAGTTTCTCACGCCACCGACTTCATTGGGGAAACCGAAGCAGGGCGCTGCGATCACCGAACCGTGCTTCCTAGAGGTGAGGAGTTTCAATGCGAGAGCGGAGCGGTGTACGGCTTCGCGCCAACGCCCGTTGTACGTGCAACGTGCAATCCATATTCGCCAGTAGTCACAGGTTTTCTTGAAGGATTCGGAGGAGTAGTTGTCGAGGGCGCAGGGTGAATCACAGTCATCGACGACTTCCTCCATCACGAAGGTGGCGTTTTCGCCGGCTTCCAGAGTGAACTCGGCACAGGCGTCGCCGTCTTTGATTTTCAAGGGAATCGAGGAATGGAGGCGAAGTGTGAGGCCGTCATCAGCCTCGGAGCGAAATATCACACACGTGTCGCAATCTTTATGGGTGCTGTGAGAGGCTCGGGCGTAATCGAAGCGCGGGGCAAACAACAGGCGGAATTTGGTTTTCCCCATGACGCATTTCGCGCGCCGAACGAGTGCCTGCTCGCAATCGTCTTCGTCTGCGGAGAGCACCATATAGTTGGAAATTTCCGCGACACCCTCTTCGGAGAGGAAACGGGTCATGAGGACATTTGTGTCCGGTAGGTAAAGCTGCTTCTCGTTCATATCATGAAGCAGGGGCTCGATTTGGAAACGCCCGCCTTTCTTCCGGTCGGCGTTAGCACAGAAGATCGAAGGGGAATCGAATTCCGGAAAGCACATGAAATCGATGGACCCGCGCTGACCGACAAGGGCGGCGGTGCGGAGATCGCCGATCAGGCCGTAGTCCGCGATGGGTGGGTAGGCATCGTCAAGAGGAGAGTCGGGAATTTCACTCATGCCGAGAGCATGGCACGGCGGAAGAATGCTTTCAACCCAACTACTGCGGAGTTCCTGGAGAACCGTGCCTTTGGCCGGCTATCGTTGCTGCGGGAAAAGCCAGTCGCAGACGCGGCTCTCCAGTAGGTGCAGCTTTCAATCCTCGACGGCGGCGATGATATCGGCCAGTTCCGCTAGGCGGCCGATTCCTTGGTATCCGCAGGCGAGATCACCGGTGGCGGGTTGGATGAAATGGCAGCCGTCTTGTTCCAATTGTGTGACATTGCGCCGGGTCGCGGGGTGATCCCACATTTTCCCGTTCATCGCGGGGGCGATGAGAACTTTGGTTTCCCTCGGGAGCGCGAGGTAGATCGAGGTGAGGGGATCTGGAGCGAGGCCATTGGCCAAAAGCGCGAGAGTGTTTGCTGATGCGGGTGCGATGAGAAGCAGGTCGGCGCTATCTGCCAACTCGATGTGACCCGGTTTCCATGAGTTCTTCTCGTCCTCCAACGAAACAAGGACCGGTTGCCGGGTGAGCGTCTGGAGGGTGAGGGGAGTAATGAATTCGCAGGCGGATTTCGTCATCACCGCGTGGACGTCGTGGCCCTTCTTTACGAGTTGGGAAGCAAGGTCTGCCGCTTTATAGGCGGCGATGGATCCGGTAATGCCGAGGACGATTTTCATATAAGATTCAAATTTCAAGAAAGGGAAGCGGCTAGCTCAACATCTTAGCCGCTCTTTTGACGGCGGTGGCGAGGGCTTCGATGTCCTGCTCTGTATTGTAAAGTGCGAAGGAGGCGCGGGTGGTTCCGGTGGTGTTGAAGCGCGCCATGAGCGGTTGGCAGCAATGATGGCCGGTGCGGACGGCGACGCCCATCTGGTCGATGAGCGTGCCTAGATCGTAGTGATGGATGCCTTCGATAGCGAAGGAAAGCGCGCCGATTCGGTTGGCGGGGCCGTAGAGGCGAATACCGGGTATTTCGGCCAAAGCTTCGGAGGCTTGGCGGACGAGCGTTTCCTCGTGAGCGTGGATTTCGGAGAGGCCGATCGCGTTGACGTAGTCGAGGGCGGCTCCGAGGGCGATGGCTCCTTCGATGTTCGGGGTGCCTGCCTCGTATTTGAAAGGTAGGTCGTTGTATGTGGTTTTCTCGAAAGTGACTTCCTTGATCATTTCGCCACCACCGCGCCAGGGTGGGAGGGTTTCCAGGAGTTCCTTGCGACCCCAGAGAACTCCGATGCCTGTTGGTGCGTAGATTTTGTGACCTGAGAAGGTGAGAAAGTCGGCACCGAGCGCCTGCACATCGATGGGGAGGTGGGGGATCGCTTGGGCGGCGTCGATGAGGACAATCGCTCCGTGTTTTTTGGCAGCGGCGGTCATTTCGCGGACGGGATTGACTGTGCCGAAAGCGTTCGAAATCCATGTGATTGCGAGGATCGCGGTTTTTTTCGAAAGCAATGAAGCGAAGGCGGCTTGGTCGAGCACGCCGTCCTCATCACACGGGATGATTTTCAGGATCGCACCAGTCCGCTCCGCAAGCATCTGCCACGGGACGATGTTCGAGTGATGCTCGAGGGTTGAAATGAGGATTTCCTCGCCGGGAGAAATCGGAAGCACGTTGGCTGCGAGGTTGATCCCGTCGGTGCAACCGGAAGTGAAGATAATCTCGTCGGGTGATGCGGCGTTCAAGTGATTCGCAACGGTGACCCGTGCATGCTCGTGGGCGTTCGTGGCTTCGCGGGCGAGGAAATGGGTGCCGCGGTGAATGTTCGAGTTGAGGTGCTCGTAGTAGTTTCGAGAGGCATCGAGCACTGGAGTCGGATTGTGAGTGGTCGCGGCATTGTCGAGATAGACAAGCGGGTGCCCGTTCACGGTTTCCGCGAGGATGGGGAAGTCTGATTTCAGGGAAGTGGGCAGCATGGGTAAGAAGTGGAAAGTGATCAGTTGGCAGTGATCAGTGGAGGAGTGGAGGAGTGGAGGAGTGGTCGGTGTTCGGATCCGGTTTCCCGACCACCTGCAAAATGCTACAACGATTGCATCGGGTCCTTCGGTAAGCCACCAATAAAAAGAACTACTGCAAGGAAATGCCGCACGAGAAATATCACTACCGGGAGGATTGATCGCATACCTGTGGTAATCAATCCTCAGGATAGCTGCTCGATTGCGACCTCAAGCGAAGCGAGATCTTCAACTGAGGTGACTTTTGCATCTGGGGAGATTTTTCCGACTAGACCGGCAAGGACTTTGCCCGGGCCGATTTCGATGAAGTCGTGATGACCGGCGGAGACCAAGTATTGGATGGATTCGATCCAGCGTACCGAGCCGGTGACCTGCGAGGTCAGGGTCGAACGGATCTCGTCCTCGGATGAGACGGGTTTTGCGGTGAAGTTCGCGACGACCAGGATTTCCGGGCTGTTAATCGTGGTGGAGTTTAGCTCGCCAGCGAGTTTTTCCTGGGCGCTTGCCATCAGCGAGGAGTGATACGCACCGGCGACGTTGAGTTTAATCGCACGGCGGATGCCGAAATTTTTGGCTTGGGCGACGGCATCGTCGATTTTCGCAGAATCTCCGGAAATTACGATCTGCCCGGGGGCGTTGAGGTTCGCGATATCGACACCGGTGGTTTCGGCTAGGGCACGGACCTTTTCCTCTTCACCTCCGATCAGTGCGGCCATGGCACCTCGGGTGGATTCACAGGCTTCTTCCATGAACGTCCCACGACGCGAAACCAGGCGCAGGCCGTCCTCGAAAGATAAAGTTCCGGCTGCGGCGTGGGCGGTGAACTCACCGAGGGAAAGCCCTGCGGCGGCGGCGGGTTTAAAATTAGGGAGGCGCTCTTTCAACAGCGCCAGCCCGATGAGGCCGTGGAGATAGAGGGCGGGCTGACACTTCGAGGTAGCGGTGAGGCTTTCCTCGGGACCATTGAACATGATGTCCGTAAGAGAGTATCCAAGTGCAAGATCTGCCTGATGCGCAAGATCGCGGGCAGTGGCGGAGGATTCGATCCAATCACGTGCCATGCCGACTTTTTGAGCGCCTTGTCCGGAGAAAAGAATAACGGGTTGAGTCATGCGGCGATTGTTAAAACGAAATACATAGTTTGGCCAGTCTTTCGGCGGGAGAGGGGATCCGGTTTTTTCGATCCTGAAGGGAAAGACCGGATATGAATGATGGACAGGGAAGAGCGGCGCGGTGCATCTTGGCCCGGTGAGCGAAGTGATGATTGAAACCAGAAATTTGCACAGGAGCTACCGGATCGGAAAGAAATCAATCAAGGTCCTACAGGGGATCGATCTGAGCATTTCAAAAGGCGAAAAGGTATTTCTCTGCGGCCCAAGTGGAGCGGGGAAGACAACCTTGCTTTACACACTGGCCGGATTGGAAAAACCGGAGAATGGAACTGTACACATCGCTGGAACCGATCTCTACGCGCTTGGGCGGAAGGCTCAGGCAAGTTTCCGGAATCGCTCGATCGGATACGTGTTCCAGAACTACCATCTACTTCCCGAACTGACGGCTGTGGAGAACGTCGCCGTGCCAGGTGCGATCGCCGGAATCAACCAGACCGAAGCCGCGCTGGCCGCTTTGCAGCGGGTCGGACTCAAAGATCGAGCGGACCATCTACCTGCCGAAATGTCTGGAGGCGAGCAGCAACGGGTCGCGATCGCACGGGCGATTGTCAACGAACCAGCCGTGCTTTTCGCCGACGAACCAACTGGAAACCTCGACTCAAATACGAGTAAGGAAATTATGGATATTCTTTTACAACTCGCTGATGAACATGATGTAACACTTATTGTAGTAACCCATGATCAGAGTCTCGCGCAGGTAGGTGACCGAACCTTGGTGATCAGGGATGGGAAAGTCGGATCATCTCTTTGAATGGATCTTTGAAATCGGGACTATTGAGAGGGTTAACTACCGAACCATCGCTCGACTTAATACTGATTACTCGAAATATTTTTTAAGCGCTCGTTGCTCGTCGGGAGCTAGAGACTCCTTCCAAACACGATCACCACCTTGACCGGCTGCGGCCGCTCCACCAGCGGTGGCTTTGCTACCTGTTTCGTCGACCGTATGTTTGCCGTCCTGGAGCTGGAGGAGGTCGCCGGGAATGGCGCGTGAAAGATCCTTTGCTTCGAGAGAGGTGAGGTCACCGGCATCGAGAGGATCTTTTTCACCACGTAAAACATTCGGGTCGTGCCCCGGACCGCGGTCAATTCCGCCATTCCCAGGACCTTCTCCCTCGCCTTGCCCTTCTCCTTCACCGCCTAGCAATTGGTCACTCCAATCCTCGCCTTGACCTTGCTGACCATCTGCATTATCAAGTGATTGCTGTAGTTTTTCCATATTTTCCTTAAGCTGGGAAAGTTGCTCAGGAGAAAGTTTTCCGAGGTTATTGGGATCGAGTTGTGAAAGTTTATCGAGGAGATTCGGGTTGGGCTTCATCGCACCGTTTTGCAGTCCCTGAAGCGCTTTCTCGAATTCCTCGGTAAGTTTCTGCTTCTGGGCGGAATCCATTTTTCCAGCATCCTTGGCGAGAGCTTCAAGGGCATCGTCGGCTTCAGCGAGGTCCCGCTGGAGATTGTCCATATTCGAATTCTGAGACTCTTTCAGGCTGTCGGTGGCTTCCAGTGATGCGTGACTGAACCAATCCTGTTCCTCTTGAGAGCGGAGTTGCTCGAGACGTTTTTCCATCTCATCGATATATTCCTCATCGACCATCGCGTCCTCGGCGAGCTTCTCAAGCTGTGAGTCGATCTCCGACCACGCTTGGGGCTGTCGGGATGCCGGGGGAGTGGTCGTTGATTTGGCGCTAATGGGAATCAGTAGTCCAAGAGCAAGGACCACGAGGGCAGCCAATGGCGGCGCGATGGTCTTGGGAATGTGCCAGGAGAGGGAATCCGAGAGGGTCGCTGGAACCTCGGGCCACGGACGAACTCCTGCACTGGCAGCGGAAAGCGAGGAGTCCATACCTTGAGCTGCTTCAATTCGAACCAAGGACTGTTCCGGGCGCTCGAAGCGTTTCATTGCGATAAAAAACGCAATCAGACCCACTGCGAAAAGGACGCCGAGAATTACGAATCCCACGGACAGTGGGGAAATTTCCACAAATTCCCGGCGTATGACCAGTGTCGCGATCGCTCCGACCAAAGCTGTTACCAGCAATGGCGCAGCGAAAATCTGCAGGAACCAAGCTGTGTTGATCCGCCTGGAGAGCTTCTCCGCACGTTTTTCCCAAAACTTCTGATCTGTGGACTCATCTGACACCATGATTTATATCTAACCGTAGAATCCTCCGTAGGCGACTCGAATTTTCGGAGTGTCCCAGCATGGAAGTGGATGCAGTTGGATCTCGTGATCAAATCTCCGATTCTCAATTTGGCATTACATATATTGTAACAAGTCGTAAACATCGTGATAGACTGGTCGGAGATTCAGGGTTTCGACCAGAAAACCAGTTCGTGAGGGCTTTCCTCAGTAGAATCATCATCGAGTTCCCGCCAATTGAGCTGTGCGACCAAATCATCGCGCCGAACGTAGCCGCGCTTTGTCCAGAATGGATCGTGAGGTCGATATCCGTCCGGCTGCCGTGGATGATCGGCTGGACGGCTCACCGCGCAGAACGCGTTTGTGGTGAAACCACGTATGCTTGCCCATTGCTCGCGAAGATCGAAGAAGCTGTGCCCGACACCGCAACCCCGGAATTCGGGTAAAAGCACGGACTCACCGAAATAACAGATTTCATCGAGGTCTGCGTCCTTCGCGACGAACGGCGCTTGGAAAGCGGCATCCGCCTGCGCCATTGGCATACACGTGGAGACTCCGATGATGTTTCCCTCGGATCTGGCAATCACGAGAAAGACATTCTTGGAGTCGGCATAGCTAGCCAGATATTTCCGCTCGGCCCGGGCATCTCCATCATAAAGATATGGATATTCACGGAACACTTCGCAGCGCAGTTTCGCGAGATCGTTCAAATGCGGCTTCGCCTGCCTTCCGGTGAGTCCAGTGCATTCGATCATATTGAAAAAACGATAAACACCCCCGCTGACGCTTTCTACTCAAAACCAACAATCCCAATAACTTTTCTCCCTTTGCATCAGATCGGTTCTGGTGATTATTACCGCACATTATCATGACGACTTACCTGCCCCTCCGGTTTCTCCTTTTACTCGCACTTTTGACTCAGAGCGTCGTTTCTGCGGAACAGCCGAAACCGGATAAGAAAAAGGATAAAATGGAGGCTCCTGCGAAGGAGGAAAAAACCGTTGATCCGATAAGCAAAAACGCTTCGGTCACGATAGACGGCAAGGAAATCCCCTATACGTCCACGGTGGGTAAAATGATTCTAAGGGACGATAAGGGTGAGGCAAAGGCGTCAATTTTCTACACCAGCTATACACGCGACGATGTGGACGATCTAACGAAACGACCTGTCATGTTTGCATTCAACGGTGGACCTGGGTCTTCATCCGTTTGGCTTCATCTGGGGATACTCGGCCCAAAGCGCGTGAATCTCCCCGGCGACGGAACCGTTCCGTTCACACCGCCCGTGCGCGTGGTCGAAAATCACGAGAGCTTGCTCGACGTCTGCGATCTGGTTTTCATCGATCCCGTATCCACCGGTTACAGCCGAGCCGAGGGTGAAACCAGCGAAAAGGATTTCCATGGGCTGGAGTCCGATATCGAATCGGTTGGTGATTTCATCCGGCTCTGGATCACCCAGAACAAGCGCTGGGCCTCCCCCAAATATCTCTGCGGCGAATCTTACGGCGGCATTCGCGCGGCCGGACTCGCCAGTCACCTGCAGAACCGCTACGGAATGAGCTTGAACGGAGTCGTCCTGCTTTCATCACTGCTCGACTTCCGCACACTGATCCCGTCTCAAGGCAGTCAGCTCTCGCATCAGGTTTTCCTGACTGCATTCGCCACGACCGCTCTGTATCATGGAAAGGTCGAGGGAACTCGCGACGAAGTTTTGAAAGCCGCGCGCGAGTTCGCTTATGGCGATTACGCTCTCGCATTGCTCAAAGGAAACGCCCTTGCCGCCGATGAAAAAACACGCGTTGCGAAAAGACTTTCAGAACTCACTGGAGTTTCCGCAGAGATTTGGGAGAAATATTCACTGCGGCTGGGTCCAACTGTGTTCCGTGGCGAGCTGCTTCGCGACGAAGGCAAAGTCGTCGGTCGTTTCGATTCACGCGTCGCCTGGGACTCGACTGAACCGGCCTCAAACGCGGCGGAATACGACCCATCCTACTCGCTCGCTATCGGAGCGTTCTCCACTGCCATGCTTGCTTATCTGGGCGACGACCTAGGCTGGATCGAGGACCAACCATACGAAATCCTGACATCCGTTTTCCCTTGGAAATACGGTGCCGACAATCGCATCGTCAATATGTCCGACCGCCTCGCCAGAGCCATGCGCGACAATCCGAAGATGCGCGTTCTCGTCATGGTCGCTCACACCGATCTGGCTACTCCGGCCGAGGGAATCATCTACTCGTTCCAGCAGATCGTCGACCTCCCCCCTGCCCTTCTGGATCAGGTGAAATTTACCGAATACGATGCCGGTCACATGTTCTATCTCAATCCTCCTGACTTGGAGAAAGGACGGAAAGACCTCGTCGATTTCGTTACTCAATAAGCACTCCTCTGTTTGGCATACACCGAAGAACATCGCTCCAATTATTCTGCCATGCCCTCCAGAGGTCGCCACCAATCCACCTCGAAAGAGTGCCAGAGAACCCTCGCAAAGATCGAAGCGATGGATGGAGTTATCGGTGTGATTATCGGCTACTCGTATGGAGGCAAGTCTCTTGGGAAAGGCATGACGACCGGTTCCATCCGTGTGCAAAGAAAAGTCTCCGGAGGTCTGAAAGCGGTCACACAATCCGCGAAGGGGCTTCAGGAAATTTTCATCCGGACTGAGAGCGGAATGGAAGATTCGATAAACGAGGCTATCTCGAAATTGTCGTAGCCCTTTCTTTCCTCATTCTCACTTCGAGCGCTTCTTCGAGATCGTCGAATTGGCTGCCCGTTTCACTCGTAAGGCCGAACCACCAAGCTTCTTGCCGTTCAGTTCCTTGATCGCTTTCGCAGCCTCATCAAGATTGGGCATTTCGGCGAAGCCAAAGCCTTTCGAAAGCCCGGTTTTGGCATCCATGACGAGATCAAACGAGCTGATCTTTCCAAACTCTGCGAAGAGTCCGGCAATCTCTGATTCTTCGAATTTACGGTCGATGTTTCGAATTAAAATTTGCACGATTAACTTGGTATTTGAAAACCACCGAATTCATCACACCCAAAGCTTAACCTCTCGTAAAAAGAGGTGGCCCGACCCGGGTTCGAACCAGGGACACGCGGATTTTCAAT
>Ga0222650_1000301_pt1 | contig 41326 bp, 28 predicted proteins | sample AntAcemetagen367_FD_179820 | JGI IMG/M metagenome (GOLD analysis project Ga0222650, IMG submission 179820) | Saline water microbial communities from Ace Lake, Antarctica - #367 | ecosystem: Environmental > Aquatic > Non-marine Saline and Alkaline > Saline | place: Antarctica: Ace Lake... | reverse complement strand
CTCAGAGACCTGGGAAACCGGAAAAGCCTACCTGAAACTCTCCTAACAAACCAAAATACAAACACACTAAAACCAGCTCTCAGCAGAAGTCAGAAACAACTTTTACAGAAAAAAATTTGCGCGGCCTTCCAGGTCGCCAACCTCGCAGTGGGTGGCAGTTACACAGGGCCTGGCACAGTCCACTTCGAGCATTACGGCCCCAATAACGAATACGCGACGGTCAGCTTTGACCTCGACGACGGCAACGCCAAGCCGGTGGCCGACGTGCAATCCATCAATGCGACCATCAATACTCCTTCGGCCATCACCCTCAGCGGTAGCGACAGTGACACCGGCCCTCCCGACACCCTTACCTACACGGTAGTGACCAATCCGACCAACGGCGACCTGAGCGGAGTCGCCCCCAACCTGACTTACACCCCCGATAGCAGTTATCTAGGTTCCGACAGTTTCGTTTTCAAGGTCGATGACGGCCAAATCAGTTCCTTCGCGACCATCAGCATCAACGTCGGTGCGGTCAACTCGCCTCCGGTGGCCAACAATCAGTCGGTCAGCGTATTCCTTAATGCACCCGAATCCATCACCCTGACAGCAACCGATGCGAACCACCACCCACTGACCTACGAAGTCTTGTCCGGACCAAGCAAAGGTTTACTCAGTGGCACTCCCCCCAACCTGACCTACACACCCGACAACAACACCAGCGGCGGTGACAGCTTCATTTTCAAGGCCAACGACGGGCAAGCCGATTCCAACACTGCCACCGTCTCCATCACGGTCTCACCAACACCGAACACGCCTCCCACCGTCACCATCAACACGTCGGATCAGACGATCTCACTCATTGAAGGGTTCGGAGGCGGATCACCCGTCGCAGGCTCTCACTACGAATGGGATGCCTCCCAGGATATTGACGGAAACGACACCTGGACCAGCATCAGCGGGAACACCTACAACTGGACTTTCGACACCGGCAACCAGACTCCCGGACCCGTTTCTGATGGCCGCTTCGACCAATTGACTCATGCTTATACTTTCCCCGCCGCCCGTGACGAATCTAACACATCACTTGACTCTCAAGGATCGGACCAACCGGCCACCTTCGAGTTCGTGATTGATGTCGATGGCAACGATGGGAGTATTTTCGAAACTGGTGGTAACGCCGACGGCTTACAAGTCGACATAGTTGCTGGTGTCCTTCGAGGCACATGCCAAGAAGGCACGCCGGCTCGAGCGAGCTACACACTGAGCCTAGAAGATATGGGGCGCTTTATTCACGTGATTTTCGTCGCTGACCACGTCAATGATGTAGTTCAACTCTACGTTGATGGAGCACTCAAGGACTCAGTAGCCTGGACAGGTCCAGATTGGTCAGGTGGTGGTTCAGCCTCCCTTGGAGAACAGGCAGGCACAATGCCTACAGACGGATCGACCGCTGCGTTCATCGGTAGGATGGCCCTATTTCGCTTTTACAAGGACAAGGCCTTCACCCCGGCAGAAGTGAGCACCAACTTCAACAGCCTATCCACTGGAAGCCAAGATCAGATAGCCCTCGATGCCACGGTGATCGATCCGGAACACACTCCCACCTACCTGTGGACCGATACCGGCACTGGCACCTCAAGCGGCACGGCCAACTTCTCAGATTCCACATCCCTGACACCCACTGCAAGCTTCACCGAAGCCGGCTCCTACATACTACGCCTGACTGCTGACGATGGTTATGACCAAAGCTACGATGAAATCACCATCACCGTAAACCCTTCCCTCCCAGCCACCTACTTCACTTGGACAGGCGACACCTTCAGCAATCCTTTCACCGACATTGACCCAGACGCCAACCCGGACGGCGACAGTAGTAACAATCTAATGGAATTCGCCTTTGGAACCGACCCCACGCTCAGTGACGGCGGGCCATTGACTGTCGATGGAAATACAAATGGTCAACCCATTCCACTAGCGGCTGGCGCAAACAGCTTCGAATTCTACTTCATCCGAAGGGATGATCACGGAACTCCCGGGAGCGTCACTTACACCCCTCAATTCAGCACCGACCTGACGGGCTTCACCGACAGCACCGACCCCATCACTTTCGTCACGGATTCGACTGCTGATATCGACTACGAGGTCGTCAAGGTCCCCTTCCCTACTGGAGCCAGGTTTGGGCGCATCCAGATCGAAGCCGCCCCCTAGGCTTTCTTCTGCCGTTCTGCCGGCGCATAGACTGCGGTCCAAGAAGTGGCACTGAAGACATTCTCCCGATATTCTAAGTGTTCATCAAGCTCCCAATGCGCCTCACCGCCGTCGATGACGGGCCGGAATTCTAGAAATAGGAAATCCTCCGATCGCGCTGAAAACGGCAGAACCCATTGAAAGGTTCCGATAGGATAGGTACCTTTCGCGACTATTTGCCGCCCCGGCGTCGCCCGCAAGCGAAGGCGACGGATGCCAGTGCAATCAGGGCAGCTGAGCTGGGCTCTGGAACACCAGTCACTTGAGCAAAGGCATCTGCATCATCGCTAAGGCGTACGTTATCGACCAAGGGTCTCAAGCCGTTGTAGCTGAATACACTAACCGAAGTGATTCCGGAGGCGCCGAGCCAGTTTTCCGAGGAAACTGTGGCTGCTGTTCCAAGGTTATTCACATCTGGATCAACCCAAAGGCTCAGCGTGTCGTTTCCGGCCGCCGAGAAGTCGATTCAAAAAAGTACTAGTGACGTGGCAGAGGCTGTCATCGCAGTTGCTGCGGTAACTTCAGCTCCGGTGCTCCCATCGAGCCAACCCTGAACACTGGTACCTAGGGCGAAAATGCGAGGGTCTTGCGCGCTGGTGTCTGAAAGCGCGGACGTATTGAACTGAATTCCTCCACGCCCGCTGGTATTATTATTTAGATTCACCAGGTATGATCCCCAAATGGTGGTTCCAGTAAGCGCTGTTGAAAGCGCGATATTCGCTTTTCGAGAATTACTTCCAGATGGGCCTTGAATCGACTGTGCCGTGCCGCTCTGAGTGATTGCATAATTGGTTGACCCGGGCGCGACGAGATCACCCGCTACAACATCAATGTCATTTGAGCCTCCCCAGTTTCCTGTGGTTCCAGAACCAGAGGATTGTCCGGGCAGATCCCCCAAAGTAGCGTCATTAAAATCAACAATGAACGTGGCGGATTGAACGGACAGGGGAATGGCTGTCGTAAGGATGGTGAGTGCGATGGATCTAGATACTTTGGTTTTCATATTATTGGTAGGAATTTGCTTCTTGGGTGAGGTGATCGGAGAGGCTTTCATGGGGTGATAAGGGGGTTGCGGTGGAAAAGAGCGGCTGGATGTCGATGAATTGGACGCAATACGGGTTGGTTGAAACGAGGAGTCCGGGCACAAACTCTCTCGGAGACTTAAAAACGTCGTATTTGCTTGGGTTCAACACGCTTGGGTTCACGTTAAATTTGAATGTAATATTCCCTTCCCGCCGTGCCAAGAAAAATTTTAGCAAAAATTTTAGCAACTGTCGGGGTTATGTGGGATCGAAAACCAGGGTGCGGCCATCGCCGAGCGGGATTTCGGTTGGTCGCCAAGCAGGACTATGGTCATACTGTCTGGAATCATCCCATACAGGCTTCCTTTCCTGATCGAACCAAGTAAGATTAGGTTCGTCATCGGGAATCCCTTCCTTGATGGCTTGCCAAGGAGGCTCCATGGTTTCGTTATTGAAGGGGGGCTGCGGTGGACGGGGAAGGTGGATGACTCCTTCCCAAAGACCGTGGAGACGGAGGTTACACTTCGACGGAAATTTTTCAGTTTTCTAGTCCGTCCATCTCCGCTTCGATAACGATGCAGCTACAAACATGATCGATTCCCACCACCATCTCTGGCACTACTCCAAGGAAGATTATCCATGGATTCCCGAAGGTTCTCCGCTCGCGCAGGACCAACTCGTTAACGAACTGGAATCCGTCACTTCCGAATCCGGAGTCACCGGGACCGTCGTCGTCCAAGCCCGCCAAGTCATCGAGGAATCCGACTTCCTTCTATCCCTCGCCGATCAAACAGATCGCATCAAAGCTGTTGTCGGCTGGGTTCCACTTATCGATGAAAACGTCAGCGCGGACCTCGAACGCCTCGCCGCACATCCGAAGTTCAAAGGCGTCCGCCACGTTCTCCAGGACGAACCCGACGAATATTTTCTCCGCGAAGATTTCAATCGCGGCCTTTCGAAAATCGCCGACCACGACCTCACCTACGACCTCCTGATTTTCCAGCGCCAGTTTCCGGTCGCCCTGCAACTCATCGACCGCCACCCGACGCTCCCCATCATCCTTGACCACATCGCAAAACCCGAAGCTCGCAACGGTCGTATCGACCCGACATGGCGCTCCGGCATGAGAGAACTCGCCAAACGCGATAATGTCATCGGGGTGAAATTCTCCGGCCTCCTCACCGAGTTCCCTGACGGGGAAGGCGATTTTGAAACCATCGCCGCATACTTCAACGAAACCTTGGAAATCTTTGGAACCGGCAACGTCATGTTCGGCACCGACTGGCCAGTCTGCCTACTTCGGACAGCATATTCCGAGTGGACGGAAACCATTCACTCCCTGACCCGCGAGTTCTCGACAGACGAACGCGATGCAATCCACGGGCTCAACGCCTCGATTTGCTACCGTCTCTGAGTCGACGAACAAGTTTTCTCATCGGAATATATTTGACTGATAGAATCACGCTCAGTAAACGGTAAACACTTTTAAGAAAACGGTATTTCCGTTGATTGACTGATGAAAATTTGGCGAGAATTACTGAAGCGAAGCAAAGCACTTGGATTGTGCCTCATCTTCGTAACGTGGATTATCCTCCCCACCTGCCCGTGCTTATGGGGCATGTATTTCCCATCGGCGCAGACACCAGCTGCGCAAATCGAGTCGATCTCGCCTGCTGATTCAGGCTCGCTGGCATGGATTATCAAAAGTGAATCCGTCAACGATAGCTGCTGTAACCACGACGCACATCCTACCTTCGACAACTGCTCACTGGATGTGCCCACGCAGCCAACTCCGGTGTTCCTCGCGGAAAATCCGGATTCGCATGCGGTGGCATCCCCCACGGGAAGGCCATACCGACTTTCCTTTTCGGGATCTGACCCGCCCGATTGGGGCGGTATGCGATTGCACCTGCGTTGGCAGGTCATACTGATTTGATAAAGGGCAGGGCGACTACGCCGTCGGCTTCGTGCCGCGGTGTCTATGGTCGCCCATTTTTTAGGCCCGCCTTCCACTGATCTTTGAGTGGCCGGGCTTTCCTTGAGCCATTTACCGGCGGCATTACGTCCCGTCCTTTATATCAAATTATTACCATCACCATGAATCTATACAAACTCCCATCATCCTGGCTTCTTATCCTAATGCTTCCGGCCTGCCAGGGGCCGGGAATCGAACCTTCAATCGAATCCATTCCGACATCTCAATCCACCTCCGGGGGAGGCGGCGCCCCGGCGAAAGTGCCCTCCGAGGTATCGCTCGAAGACGTCTGCGCACTTGCACTTGAACATCACCCCGATCTGCGCCGATTTTCATACGACGATCGGGCAGCAGACGCACGGCTATTAATCGCAAAAAGCCCCCCGAACCCCTCAGTCTTTTTAGACGTCGAGGATTTCGCCGGCAGCGGTCCCTATTCCGGTACCCGTTCCGCTATGTACACCGCCTCACTCGTGCAAATCTTGGAAACCGGTGGCAAACGCAGCGCACGATCTGCGAAGGCCGCCGCGGACAAGGCGCAGGTGCGAGCCGAGTATGAAGTGCAACGCCGCGATATACTCGCGCTGGCTTCACAGGACTTCGTAGATGCCCTCGCCGCAAAGGAAATGGTCGCACTTGCCGAGCGCGAACTTGCGCTGGCCGAGCGAGGCTTGGAAAGTGTGAATACTCAAGTTTCTGCGGGTCGTGCTACCGAGTCCCAGCGCAAGCTGGCTGCGATGGCAGTGACTGAGGCCAGGCTTGAACAACGGCGGGCGAAACGCGGACTCGATCACTCACTCGCTCAACTCGCCAACCTATGGGGAGGTAAGAAACCCTCGGCTGTTCGTGGCTTGCTGACCCCACCACCGACATCACTTCCATCGCGTGGACACCTCGTAAACACACTCGCCAAGCATCCGGAAATCGCCAGCGCACGACGCCGCCAGGAAAAGGCAGCTGCACAGCTCCGAATGGCACGCGCGGAACGCTACCCGGACGTCGAGCTCGGTGTCGGTACTCGCCACTACAACGACAGCTCGGATGAGGCATTGGTGGTTGGTGCAAGTATACCATTACCCGTTTTCAGGACTGGCGGTAACGCGGTGAAGACTGCCCAGGCTGAGACCTCCGCGGCAGAGCTGCAGACCGAATCCACACGGCTCGGGCTACAGCGACGATTCGAATCGGCCTGGACTGCTTTTTCCAATGGTCACGATGCCGCCGTCACCGTGGAAAACGAACTCTTGCCCGGCGCCCGCGAGGTCTTCCGGACAGTTGACGAATCATACACCCTCGGCCGAGCCGAATTCCTCGAATGGCTTGAAGCTCGCCGCCAACTCGCCGCTGCCAACCGCCGCTGGCTGGAGGCACGGCGCGATTACCAAAGTGCCGCCGCAACTCTACAGGCCCTCACAGGCCAATCACTCTGAACCCCTTAAACCTATTTCTTATGAAAACATTATCACTCAACTTTTCGATTCTCTCCCTCATCATACCATCTCTCGCAAGTGCTGCGCTGGAACCGGTGCAGCTTCCCGAAGGTTCCGCCGCGAACCTCGGGATCGGCATCGAGAACCTCGAAATCACATCAGTTTCCGATCCAGTGCGGGCGACCGGGCGACTTACCCTGGACCCGCTGGCAACTGCCGTGGTGGCCACTCCGGTGAGCGGTCGGATTAGCACCGACACCCTACGCCGAGGCGCGAAGGTGAAGGCCGGCGATCTCCTTCTGACACTGCGCAGCGCCGAACGTGCGGCCGCGATCACCACCTACCTCGATGCTGAGCAGCGCCTCCGTTTCGCCCGCGCCGCCTACAAACGTGAGAGTGAGCTGGAGGCTCGCAAGCTAACCACCACCGAAGCGCTCCGTGAACGCGAACTGGAACTGGCCCGCGCCCGAACTGCCCACCTTTCCGGAATTCAGGAAATGTATCTACTAGGACTATCGGAGAAACATCTTCACGAGATGATCGACGACGAACTCGTGCGCGGAGATCTCAGCGAGCAGCAGCTAACCGCACCCATCGACGGCGTGATCATCGATAAAATGACCACCCCCGGAGCACCGGTGGAGCGCAACGAGCGATTGTTCAAGATTGCCTCACTCAGTCAACTACTGGTCGAATTCCGCGTACCGCTGCGCGGCGTTGGGCGGGTGCGAGAGGGTGCGAAGGTGCACTTCCGTGCGATTGTCGGCGATGCTGGCGAGGGCATCGCTACCGTCATCGGGGTAGTACCTTCGGCGGATGCCAACACGCTCTCGGTCACGACCGTCGCACGACTCGATAATCCAGATGGACTCTGGATCGATGGAACTCCGGTAGAGATTCTGCTCGATGACCCCAACGCCGCGAAAATGCCATCTGTGCCAGTCGGCGCGGTAGTGGAAATCGAAGGTCGCACCTGCGTATTTGTCGCGGAGACTGGCTCGAAGTTCCGTCCTCAGCCAATCGAAGTGGCTGTTAAAAGCGGCAATCGCCTCGGCCTTAAAGGCATCAACGCTGACGGGACTCGTGTCGTGACCCGCGGCGCAGCGCTGCTGCTTGCCGCATGGGAAGAAGCCCAGTCCGCCGAATAACCATCCAACCAAAACTCTCAGAACCATGCTTTCCAAATTTGTTCAGGCCGCACTGTCCAGCCGGCTGCTCGTCATTATTCTCACGCTGATCCTGGCCGGCCTTGGCTGGCACGCTTTTCGAAACCTCCCAATCGACGCCTTTCCCGACATCACCACCACCCAGGTGCAGGTGATTGTGAAAGCCCCGGGAATGACGCCCGAGGAGGTCGAGCAGCGCATCACCCACCCGCTCGAAACCCAGATACGCGGGATACCGAACCAGACCGTGCTGCGCTCAACAACCAAGTATGCACTGGCAGCTATCACCATAGATTTCACTGACGAGACCGATGTCTATTGGGCACGCAACCAAGTCACCGAGCGTATCTCACAAGTGCTCGCAGGACTGCCAGATCAGGTCGAAGGCGGCCTCGCTCCGATCACCACGCCACTGAGCGAGGCCTATATGTTCACCGTCACGAGCGATCAACGCGACAACCGTGAGCTGCGAGGTCTGTTGGACTGGTCGATCCGCCCCCGGCTATTATCTATCCCCGGTGTTGCCGATGTCAACGCGCTCGGTGGTGAGGTGCGCACCATCCTCGTCGAGCCGCGCCCTGAGGCATTGGCGTCCTACGACCTCACACACGCGGACATCGCGCGCGTGCTTTCAGAGAATAACGCTAACGCAGGCGGCGGAAATGTCATCCGCAACGGTAGCGTTTACCTGCTAACCACCGACGGACGACTACACGGTGAAGTCGATATTTCCGGCCTCACACTGGCCAGTCGCGATGGACAACCAATCCACCTCCACGACGTTGCCGAAGTAGCAATCTCACGACTCACCCGCTTCGGTGCCGTTACTGCGAACGGCGAGGGCGAGACGGTCGAAGGCATCGTGCTCACTCGACGTGGTGCCAACACCCGAGAAACGGTGAATTCCGTCAAGGAGCGCATCGAGGTAATTAAGGCCAGTCTACCCAAGGACGTGAGCATTACGCCCTTCTACGACCGCTCCGAACTCATCGAAACTGCGACCTCTGGTGTAACCATCGCTCTGCTGCAAGGGGTTGTTCTGGTGCTGATCGTGCTTGGCCTGTTTCTATTCAACCTGCGTAGCGCGCTGACCGCCGGGGTAATCCTGCCGCTGACCGTGCTTGGCGCGTTCTTCGTGATGCAGCGCATCGATCTAACCGCAAATCTGATGTCACTCGGCGGCATCGCTGTTGCCATCGGCATCCTCGTCGATTCGGCAGTCGTGATGGTGGAAAACATCGATACAGCTCTAAAATCCTCCACCAACGCAAACCGCGTCACCGTCCTTCGGAAGGCGGCTGGGGAAATGGCCGGGCCAATCCTTTCCGGCGTCGTCATCATCATCGTTTCCCTTGCTCCTGTTCTGAGCCTGACTGGGATGGAGGGAAAACTTTTCCGACCTCTGGCTCTAACGGTCGGCATTTCCTTGATCGTCTCCCTACTACTCAGCCTCACCACCATCCCGGTGCTCGCCAGCCTCCTGATGAAGGGCGGTGCAGGCCGCAGCCCTGTCGTAGAGGTGTTGATGAAAGTCTATCGCCCCACCCTTGGCCTCTTCCTGCGGTTCCGCTGGTTCGCCGCAACCGCAGCTGTCCTGCTACTCGCGATCAGCCTGTTCGTAGCATCGCGCACTGGCCGGGAATTCCTGCCACGACTTGAGGAAGGCACGATCGTTTTACAGTTCGAAAAAATCCCATCGATCCCCCTCCAGGAATCACTGGAGATCGACGACCGTATCGCCGCAGACCTGATGAAGTTCCCGGAAATCACCGGAGTGGTCTCACGTGTCGGGTCCGACGAACTACGGCTCGATCCGATGGGCCTCAACGAGACTGACTGCTTCCTCGTAACCAAGCCCATATCCGATTGGCCCGAGCCAGACAGGGCGGTACTCGAAAAGAAAATACGCGGAGTGCTGGCCAAGTATCCCGGCGTAGTCAGCGGCTTCACTCAACCGATCGACATGCGCGTTTCGGAAATGATCTCCGGGGTTTCCTCGGCGGTGGCGATCCGGCTGAGTGGCACCGAACTCAGCATGCTGGAAAAACTTTCCTCAAGCATTGAGGATGTCGTGCGGCAGACACCCGGTGCGCTCGACGTGGCAAGGACGCCACTGAGCGGCCAGCGATATCTTAAAGTGATGATGCGTCATGACGCGTTGGCGCGGGCCGGGATCCAACCGGCCGAGGTAAACAACCTGATCTCGAGCGCCATCGGCGGCGTGGTGGTGACCGAAATTATCCAGGGCATCAGGCGTGTTCCGGTAATGATGCGCTTCCCCGAATCCAGCCGCACCGACCCGGCAGCGCTCGGTGCGCTGACAGTGCGCAACGCCGCCGGCCATCCGGTACCGCTGGCGGACCTTGCCGATATCATCGAGGAGGACGGCCCTAGCCAGATCGGTCGCGAAGACGCCGAGAGAATGATCGTGATCGAATCGAACGTAGAGGGCCGGGACGTGGTCGGCTTCGTCAACGACCTGCGCGAGCGTATCGCAAAGGCAGTGCCGCTGCCCGAGGGCTACCGGCTCGAGTTCGGCGGCCAGTTTGAGAACGAGGCACGAGCTGGCGCACGGCTCATTCTCGTGGTGCCGGCAGCGCTGTTTGCTATCTTCCTCATCCTCTTCTCGACCTTCGGCAACATCCGCCAAGCCTTGCTGATTCTACTCAACGTGCCTTTCGCACTAATCGGTGGAATTCTCGCCCTGGCACTGGCCGGCTACTACCTGTCAGTGCCCGCCTCGCTCGGCTTCGTCGCCCTGCTCGGGACAGCAGTAATGAACGGCGTGGTGCTGGTAAGCTATCTCAACCAGCTCCGCGAAGAGGAAGGCATGGGAATCGAAGAGGCAGCTCGCGCCGGAGCGGAGCGGCGTTTCCGGCCGGTGATGATGACCGCACTGCTCACGGTGATCGGCCTGGTGCCACTGCTGATAGCAAGCGGCCCGGGATCGGAAATTCAGAAGCCGCTGGCAGTGGTGGTCATCGGTGGCACCGCCACCTCAACCGCTCTCACGCTACTCTTGCTACCAGCCATCTACGCCAGTGTCGAAGGACGCTTCGCCGCATGGCGTGGGAAGAAAGCTGGGGCAAATAGCGCGGCCTAAACGAAAGCCAACCTATTCGTCTCGTGTAATCACATGCCATCTCCAACGAGGATAAGGAATGAAAGTTCCTTATCCTTGTCTGCCGCAAGGTTGATTGGTTTCAAGAGCCGTTACCTATGCCACCGGACTCAAGTTCAGCACCACCTTCCCAAAGCTCGATAAGATAGTTGGTGATTGTCATCAAATCAGGAGCCGTAAACTCTCCTGAAGAAACCAGTGGGTAAGGTTGTGATCCGGGTCTGGAGACGAATACCCCCCGCATTCCGGCACGCAATGCTCCGGCTATATCCCAACCATGTGCGGCGATCATCATGCAATCTGCAGGCGTCGCGCCCATTTGTTTGCCCGCCCACTGATACGTCGCCACGTGGGGCTTGAAAGTCTCAATAGCACTAACACTCAACTGCTTCGTGAAATACCCGGAAAGCCCGGCATTTGCCAGCTGCTCTTCCATGATTTTCTGAGGTGAGTTGGTCAGTGTCGCTAGCCTGAACCCAGCCTCCTTCAGCTTGGCCAAAGCAGGTTCCGCATCGGGATGAGCTGGCAGAGACTGCAGCGGCTCGATCGCCTTCTTCGCACCCTCGGGATCCAGATCGATCCCATGGTTTCCCGCCACCATCACAAGGCAGGCCGTGGCGATCTCATCGAGATCCCGATACGACCGCGTGACCGTCTCCACCAGCGAGTATTGCAGAACCGTCGTAAACCAAAGCGGAAGCAAGTCTCCACGACCTTCCATGACTTGGGCAAAACTTTCCTTGAGTGGAGACAAATCGAGAAGCGTCTCATTCACATCGAAGAAGACAATCGCCGGACGTTTGGGGTCATCAATCATACGCTGTTGAGAAACGAAATATCAGCAAAACCCCTTGGATTCCATGTATAATTGCCAAATCTTTCAGCATCCAAACCTCCAAGCGACCGATGCCGAGCTTTGCTGCCTGAACTAGTCCTTAATCCCTCTATATCGCCAGCCTTCGTATCCCTCACGCTGAAGTTTTTCTACAGGGATCTCTGCGGCGTTCACACGCCAGACGGGATACGGACCGGCTTCATAAACGAGCATGGATTTTCCGCTCCGACTCCACTGTTTAAAGATCAGGACATGCTGCCCGTTCAGGAGGATGTCACCTGGTTTCAGGTGTATCCACGATTTTAGTTTTCTGGAAATCGATGGCAGCTCTTTCGTTGAGTAAGGCCGGTCGAGCCTCCAGCAGCGGGAGACAAATCCCGAGCAATCGATGCCGCAGGCGTTCTTACTCGTTCCACCATCGCCCAGTTCCCTCTTACTCCTTGTGGAGATGTCTCCCGCGAATTCCCCGCGCTCCAACGAACTGAGAAATCCTCTAGGCGTATCGAATCCGCCCCACTGGTAGGGCATCCCCTTCATCGTTTTTCCAGGCTCCCACCAACCGTTCGAAAACCCCCGACGATTGAGTGAAACGTCCGGTGTATGCACGGTGATGCCGTCTTCATCGTCACCGTGTTTCACGTGTCTTTCCTCGGCTGCCCAACTCACCTGTGTATAAAGGTAAGCCGTTGAAATCACTTCGTCCCTTGTGACGGAGTCTGCCGGTTCAGGGATTTTCAGGCGATCTGTTGGAGCGCAGGAAACAACCAACAAAGCAAAAATAAGCAGGAGATATTTCTTTGATCGCGTCATTTTCAGAATCCCACGAATTCCATATACGCCTGCCAGATTTTCCACCCCCCGAACATCCAAGCAACGGCTCCCATCGCGATAAACGGGCCGAACGGCAATTGTTTCCCGAAACCGATCCTGCCGATCACCGCAGCGACAATCGCGAACAATGATGCGGAAAAGAGCGAGAAAAACACTCCGGTCCAGCCGAAGAATGCGCCGACCATTCCGAGCAAATGGATATCACCCATTCCCATCGCTTCGCGCGGAATGACAGCACCTCTCGCTCGCCCGCTTAGCGAAACCATTTTCTCCAACTCAAAAACGCGACCGTCGGCCAACTCAATCCCCGTTTCTTTAATGACCAATTTCCCTTCCCCCGTCTCCTCCCCATCCACAACCACCTCGGTCGCATCCACGATCAGGCGATCGGTCTTCCTCGAAAAAATATCCCACCATGGCACCGCTTCGCCATCGATCACGAAACACATCGGATCGTCCTCACCCTCGGGTTCCTTGAGAAACCATTCGACTTCCTTGTCAAACTTCATCGCCTTCTTCCCAAATGCCTTCTTTCCCAGCTCCACAACCGCCCACAACCCGAAGAACCCGGCCACCCAACCAACCGCCCCGTCGATCAAGCCCTCAGACCAGGTGAAATTGTAGCCAGCCATCGCCGAAAGTCTCGGCCACACCGCACAAGCTATCAGCCCGACCACCGAACCCGCCCATGTCAGACTCGTGGGAATGATCAGGTGTTCCGCATCGATCCACGTGATCGCCACCAACAGAGCCATCAACACCCAGAGGAAAACAGCCACCTCTGGGAGGAAAATCCACCAAACCAGCCCGAACAAGGTCGCAGTGACAACCTCGACCACGATGTAGCGAAACGGAATCGGCGCAGCACAATGCCCGCATTTCCCTCGCAACAAAAGCCAACTCACAACCGGCATATTCTGCCACATCGAAAGCTGGTTTTTACAAAGCGGACAAAACGAACGCTTCGGCTTGTTCACCGACATACCGAGCGGCACTCGATAGATCACCACATTCAAAAACGACCCGATGCAGGCGCCGATCATCACCGCCGGAGTGATCCATATCCAATGGTCAAGCGGCGGATACATAAGCTGGTCGTTGTCTCACGGGAAAACCCTACTGAAAACAGCCAGCCAATCAAGCGGGCTTTCCTAGGGTTTGAATCACACGCCATACATCGTCGGCCACCCGAACGCATTCACTGGGGAAATACCTGTGGTTGAAAACGATCCCTATGGAGCGCGACCTACACTTCGCTTGGGAGGAAATGCCATAACAGATCCTCGACGGCCGGCGGCGGAGATCCGCGAATCCCTTCTGCCGCACAGCTCGACGCGTGGCTGAGATATGGAGCTGCGGCATCTATCGATGGGATTTGTGATCGGAGGTGATGTTCGCCGTCTTCGTAATTTCCCGATGTCAAACCGATCCCTCACGGCAGCGATATTCCAGGAATCTTTGGCATACTTTTATCGCTCTGACAAACGAGTCGATGTCGTTCTGATCAAATCCCCACTTCGTGCGGAATTCTCCCCCGGACGATTGAATCACGGTTGCAGCCCCGGCCCGCTGATCGAATAAGTCCAAGGGACAGGCGATTTGGTGAGCGGTCACTTGATGGAGTTGCTTGTCAACCTGAGCACTCTGCTGGCGATGCTGGAAAATTCCTTGATGGCAGATTATCCGGTTTTCGGAGTAGGCCGCACACAACAGTCCCTGACCGAAAGGCTGAAAGACCACCCCTTCGATGCTTGTTCCTTTACTTCCCACATTGACCGCGATCATGAGACCGTCTTTGCCGTCGCGATGATCGGGAACCCACATCGCGGCAGCATCTCCGCCGATCCGTTTCATCTCAAAAAGGAGATGCTCGCGGATGAATTCATCTGCCAAACTTTGCAGGGTCTTCCAGTCGTAGGGGAACGGATGAGTGGAATCGGATTTCAAATCGCGATTCGCTGACACCGACAAGCAATCGTCATTTGCATTCGATTCCATTTGATGCAGGATTAGACGTCGCGACCGTCTTGCCAAGATTTAATTTGTTCGGTTCTCGTGAAACAGTGAAGTTCTATTGGTAAAATTTCTTGGCAACCCAAATTGAGACGCTATTCCTCGCGTGAATGAAAAAAAATATCCACGTCCTATGCATAGGCCAAATGGTGAAAGAGCCTGCCTCCGTTAGAAGCAAATCACTGATGATATTGAGCGGTTTCTTATCCTCGGTCCTAGTGCTTTTAACCGCCGCTTGTGCTGAGAATGAATCCGAAGACGAAGTGAAGATCAGTCCGGAATATCTCCACGGAGACTGGTGCCAGCGATTTACTCCACCGCCGGATGAGGAAGAGGCCGCTCCCAAAGAAGATGTGCTCAATTTGACCTTTCAACCGGGAGGAGTATTTTTGGTTGGGCGCGTCGGGAGTCCGCTTAAAGAAATGGGTCGATGGACGCTGAAAGATGGGAAACTTCAGATGCATGGTAACCCGGTCGGTGGTAAGCCCGTCTGGGTCTCCGCAGATGAATTTCGCTTTACGGCATGGACCATTGTTGAGGTCAAACTGAAACGGGGACACTGCAAGGAAGAGTGATCCGCTCATGATCGCCCAGCCTTTGTTAGCACGAACCTGCGGGTTGGTAGGAGACGGCTTTCGGGTTAAATCCCGTCGAAACAGCCAGTGTCCGAAACCGAGGGCAGGAAAATGGGTGGGTGAAACGGAGTCGAAGCTGTGAGCAGGGTGATATGGGTTCGGTTAACTAATCACTCCCAGAAATACGATTTACCATTCAGCGACGGGACTTCCTGATGACAAGAATTGAGATAGCTCTGCGGATGCTCCAGCACCCGCAAAAAAGTAAGCGGATCCACCTTGTGGAGTTGGGTTCGAGGTTCGTCGAGTCCAGTTTGATCCAGTAACTTGCGACCAGCCACTGATCTCACCGGAGACGAGCGGGAGATCATTACCTAGATTAGCGATAAGAGCAGCATTTGCTCCCCCCTAAGAGCGATAAGTATGTGATTAGAGTGGCTGCAAGGATAGTCACTTTGCGTTTTTGGCCGATTTCCTTACAAGCATTTGCGCCACCGTTCAACCTCCCGCTTGACGTTCTCTATCGAGGGCGCGCCAATGTTGGTCCGTGCTTTAAGGGCCGTTTCCAAAGAGAACACGGATTTCATTTCATCCGTATAAGCCTCGTCGATCTGCTTGAGGTCCAACTCATCCAAGGGCACCCCGCTTCTCACGGATTCGCCGACTGCTTTACCAACCAATTCATGAGCGGAACGAAAAGGCACTCCGGCCTTCACCAAAGCATCCGCCAGATCGGTCGCCAGCAACATCGGATCACTCGCGGCAGCAAGACACTTGTCCTCCCGCATCTCCATCGCGGCGATCATTTCCGTATTCACCGCAAGTACGAGAAGTATCGTATCAACCGAATCAAACAACGGCGGCTTATCCTCCTGAAGATCGCGGTTGTAAGTGATCGGCAGGCCTTTCATCGCCACCATGAGATTCATCAAATTGCCAACCAGCCGCCCGGTCTTGCCGCGCGTGATTTCACAAACATCCGGGTTCTTCTTCTGCGGCATCAGCGACGAACCCGTCGTATGCGCATCCGAAAGCGTCACGAATCCGAACTCACTGCTGCACCACAAAATCAAATCCTCGCTCAACCGCGATAGGTGCACCCCGCACATCGAAATCGTGAAAACCAGTTCCGCGATGTAATCCCTGTCCGCAATCGCATCCATGGAGTTGCGTGTCACACCATCGAAACCGAGTTCATCGGCGATTGCCTCGCGATCCAGGTTGATGGTTGAGCCTGCCAAGGCCCCTGAGCCCAGCGGTGAAATATTCAGCCGCCTCCTGCAATCATTCAGCCGCCCTTTATCGCGCTGCAACATCTCAACATACGCGAGCAAATGATGACCCACCGTAACCGGCTGCCCACGCTGAAGGTGCGTGTAGCCCGGCATGATCGTCGCCGCGTATTTCCCCGCCCGCTCCACCAGCACATTCTGCAAAGCAAAAATCGCCGCCGTGATCTCGTCAATCTGAGCCCGGCAATACAGCCGCGTATCCGTCGCAACCTGATCATTACGCGAGCGCGCCGTATGAAGTTTCCCACCCACAGCCCCGATCCGCTTGGTCAGCTCCGACTCGATATTCATATGGATATCCTCAAGCGAAGCCCGGAACTCGAACTTCCCTTCTTCGATATCCTTTTTGATCTCGCGGAGCCCTTTTTCGATAGCGCCGAACTCCTCCCGATTCAGTAGCCCCGCATTCAACTGCGCCCTCGCATGGGCAATCGATCCCGCGACATCATGCGGAAACAACCTCCAGTCATACGAAATTGATTCACCGAACTGTTCGACCAACGATGAGGTCTCTTTTGCAAAACGTCCTTTCCACATAATTCAAAAACTTCCGTCTTTATAGATTCCAGCGGCTACCACTTTCGGCTCCGCATTCGCGTTCTCGAAAGCCACATCGCCCTCGATCACGACCCCGTCCTCAAACTGATGAAGACCGGAGATTTTCAATGACTCACATTTGATCAAACTCGGCACTCCGAGAGTATCCAGCGAATCAACAAGCTTGTATTCGCCGGAAAGCGAAACATTCGGTGGAACTCCATCGCGTTCTTCGCGCAGCCTGACCTGCCCGTCCGCCAAGACCTCATAGGCATCGGAACGCAACGTCAGCAGATCCGCAGTCGTCTTGACCGGCGCAAACCGACTGCGCGGCACCTCCACCGCCAGAGCGCCATCAAAACATTCAATCGCCGCTCCCATCGCAATTTCCAACTGGAAAACCGGGGTCGAATTCGGATCGCGAGGATCCACCGTCTTCTTGTTCTTGATCATCGGCAGCGGCAACACACCCGAATCAGCCTCAAGCTGCGCCTTCAGCTTCTCCAGATTCAGCCACAGACTGTTGGTATTGAAATACTGGTGCTTCGCGATGTTTTGAAATTCATCCAAATCCCCATCCGCACATTGCGCCACCTCACGCAGCAGCAACCGCCCGTCACTCTTCCGCTTCGCCAAATGCCCGCCCTTCTTATCCGCCGCAGTGCGCCGCGTGACTTCCATCATGAAAGGTGCTCCCGATCCCGCAAAGAATCCCAGTAAAGCCGGATCAAGTATCGCTCCGAGATTATCGGAATTTGAAAAGAACGCATACTTCACTCCACCTTCCAACAACCGGTCCAGCCAACCACTTCCCACCATCGCGGGATAAACATCGCCATGTCCCGGCGGGCACCATTCCTGATCCGGATCCGCCGGCCACTCGACCGGCTTCAGCGTCTCCGCAGCTATTTTAGGAATCATATTCTGCATCATCTCCACCTCATCGGCAGCAGCCAAACCCTGTGCCTCATAGCGCTTCAAATGCGCCAGAGTATCCTCACTGGTGCTGAAACTGTTCATCAAAACAAGCGGAACCTTCTCCCCGCTCTTCTCACGAAGCGAAAGCGTCTGCCTCACCATCAAATCGAGGAAATTCACCCCCTCGCGCACCGCGAGCAGACTCTTCGGCCCCTGCAGCCCCATCCCCGTTCCCAGCCCACCATTGAGCTTGATCACCGCCACCTCACCCAGCAATCCAGTCCCCTCACCTTCTCCCAGCTCCTCTGCCTTGGGTAATCCCGTCGCCGGCTCAATACTCTCCTCGGAAATCATCCCCGTCTCATCACGCAGCAGCGCCTCGTAATTTCTCTTGAAAACAGCCACGGGAGCATCGCCCATTCCGGCGGCCCTCATCTTTATTTCGAATGCGTCAAACTCACTCATGCGAATATCCTTCACGATCCTTCCCGTAACGCAAATCCAATCAGACGGTTGAAACCGTGCCGACCAGGTCTGGTGCTCCGACATCACCCACGTGCCGATGCCCGGCGGCCACGCATTCCCTGTGCGCGGTGATGGACCGGCACTCACGCAAGGTGCTCGGTTGGGCGCTCTCGAACACCATGGGAACTCAGGAGAAAACGGCATCAAAACCACACGCCGGGACCAGAAAAAACGCAAAAATTAGCGCTCTCTTTTCGGAGCCTTCAGAAACGCTTCCACTTCCTCCAAGGACCGCGTGTTGAGCACATCCTCTCTTCGCAACCAGCCCTTCCGCGCGATTCTGACTCCAAGACCGATTTGGTGAAGTCGTTCGCGTGAATGGGCATCTGGATTGATCGAGCACAGCACACCTTTATCACGCGCCCGTTTCCACCAACGCCAGTCCATATCCAACCGCATCGAGGCGCAGTTCAGTTCGATGACCGTCCTCGTCGCCGCCGCGCAGTCGATGATTCGAGCGTGATCAACCGCGTAGCCATCGCGCTTCAGCAGCAGCCTCCCTGTCACGTGGCCGAGCATCGTCACATGCTCGTTCTCCATCGCCCGGCAGATCCGATCCGTCATCGCCGCCTTATCGAGCTTCCCGAAGTTGTGCACGGATGCCACGACGAAATCCAATTTCTCCAGAATTTCATCCGCAAAATCCAGGGAACCATCCATCAGAATATCCACTTCGTTTCCCGCGAAAATCCGGAATCCACCCAGCGTAGTCTCCAACTCCCGGATCTCATCAATCTGTTTCAGAAGCCGTTCCTCATCCAGACCGTTCGCGTAAAATGATGATTTCGAGTGATCCGAAATCCCGAGATACTGGAGTCCGAGATCCATCGCCTCCTCGACCATCCCCTCCAAAGTATCGCGTCCGTCTGAAGCGATGGTGTGGTTATGGAAAGTCCCCCGCAGATTCGTTAGCTCTACCAGACGCGGCAGCTTGTCTTCCGCCGCAGCCTCTATCTCACCCCGGTTCTCCCTCAGCTCCGGCTCGATGAATTGCAGGCCCAGCGCACGGTAGATGCCTTTCTCATCATCCACATCGGGACGCAAAACCCCTTCTTTCGCCGGATTGAGTCCGTATTCGTTCAGCGACCAACCCTTCTTCAAAGCCAACGACCGCAACTCGACATTATGCTCCTTGGAACCAGTGAAATACTGCAGGGCAAACGGGAACTCCGAATTCTTCACCGCCCGAAGATCGCAGTGGATTCCATTCTTCAAGCGCACCGAAGCCTTGGTCTCCCCGCAGACGATCACCGCATCAACCTCCGGCAGCTTTGTGAAATCCTCGCAAACCAGCGCCCCCTCCTTGGTCGAAACCAGAAAATCCAGATCCCCAACGGTCTCCTTAGCCCGCCGATACGAACCCGCGACAGCCACCTGAGAAACTTCCGGATGCAGCCTCAGCGTTTCCAGTATCCCTTCCACCAATCCGGAAATACTGCCGAGCAGGAAGCGGTCGGCATATTTCTCATTCGCCGCGATCGCCTCCAGAATCTTCGTCTGGGTCTTCGCCCCGAAACCCGAAAGCTCCGCAACCTCGGCCCCCTCACATGCGGCCTTCAGCTTCTCCAATGAGTCGATGCCGAGCTTGTCGTAAAGCGCCTTGATCTTTTTCGGCCCAAGGCCTTGCACTTCGAACAAATCGAAAATCGACGCCGGAAACTCGCTCTTCAGCTTTTCGTAAAACTCCAGCCCACCCGTCTTCGCCATCTCACCCAGCTTCTCACGTAAAGCTTCGCCAATCCCCTTGATACCCTTGAGCTCATCATTCTTAGCAAGCCCCACCACATCTTCCTCCATGGAAAGCACCACCTCCGCCCCCTGCCGGTAAGCGCGCACCTTGAACGGATTTTCCCCTTTGAGCTCCAGCAACAAAGCAATCTTCTCCAAAACCTCCGCCATCTCTTCCCGATTCATCACAGCGGGAATATGTCCCAATCGAAATTTCCGCGCAAGGATCTACGGACAAGCTCCTTTTGAGCGGCGATCATTCGCCGCTTTTGTATACTTGTGCGCGAACCAACTGAAAAATTCCAACCTCTCATCCGCCCCCAGCCTGAATGAAAACGGCAAAAGCAAAAGCCCCCAAGCCCATCCGTTCACAAGGTTCAGTGTCACGTCGGGAGAGACGAGGGCATTGCCAGAAAAGGGCGCGACAGTGAAGAAGCCGGCCACAGGCGCGGCTCTCCAGGATTTCGTCACAATCCTTTTCTCGCTAATGTGACATTTCTGTCACAAAATTTCCGGCCATGGATATTCCTTCACTAGACCTAACCAAACAATTCCCCCGCAGCCCTCGCGACACATCAATCGCCGGATACGTCGTCGCCGCGCGTTGCGTGGACAAGTGCCGCGCCGTGCTTGCTGAAACCGCCGGCGAATATCATTCCGGCTGCCCGCTCGATGAAGTCTGGCTCAATTTCGCCGGAATCAAATACAAGGCCTTTAAAAAATTCGTCGCCACCGGAGCGGATGACGCCACGATTTCCGAATGGGTCGCGAAAAAGGCGAAACAAAAGAACCTCCGCGAGATCGTCGCTTGGAACAACAAAATGCGGGACAAGCAGATCAGCAAAATGCCAATCAAGCTTCAGGAGTTTCTCGAAGGCTACATCCCACAAAACATCCCGGAGAACAAAAAGGTCTACGTCTGGTTCGACGTTTACGACATTGAGGAAAAACGGATCTGATTTCCCGACCCGCGAATCCACGCGAAATATGACGCGATTCCAGAGAAAGAATTGCGATCATTCCTGCTATATTTTCTTCGTGTTACTATTGCGTGTTTCCAATTCGCGACCCTTCTCCGCGCCGGGTGAACCTGCTGGCCGAAAATCCCATTTCACCTGTCGTCCTCTGCGTCGCACTTGGCATCGTCGCCCATACGATCAAGAGTGGTGGCTGGAAAAAGGCCCGACATGAAATTGTGAGCGGAAAAAGCATCGCAATACCGCCGACAAGGTCATGGGCGAGACAGCGCTACTTTTTCTTCTTTTTTTTCTCCATCTTGTCGATTTGGCGGATCGTACCATCCGCTTCCACGATCGTGAATACCCCACCGGTTTGTTCTGCGAGGTTCAACATCGGCCCCTCAGCCTGCGGCTCCATCAGCGCCACGCAATTCACCATGATCCCTTTCTTTTTGGCGATGTCAGCAAGGTCGTCGGTGATCTTCATCATATTTCCACCCGTTGAACCGTCGGTCATGAAAAAGACGATCTGTGGCGATGGATCCATGTCGAAGGCCATTTCCAGCGGGTTGGTCCAGTCCGTTCCGTAGATCAACTTACTGGTCTTGATGATCTCAAGCGACTCGCTCATTTGATTTGCCGTCATATCTAGCCATCCCATCTCCTGGCGCTTGCCAACCGGCTTCCAATCGTGAGCTCCCTTGCCTGTCCATTCGAATTTGAGGCCACCTTTGCCCTTTACCGTGCCCTTACCTCCTGCGACGGTCGCGTCACTGCCCGCCGCCCAGGCAGGGCCGGCGAAAAAGATCATTTGGAACTGTGTTCCCGCCTTCAAGCCTCCGACCGATTTGGTCAGTTCCTCACGCATCAATTCGTCCTTCTTGCCTCTCATCGAAGCCGAGTAATCGATCACATAAGCGATCCGGTCCGCTTTGACATTCTGGTTGAAAAACGAAGCTCCTCCCCCTCCACCTCCGAAGCCGACATCCGCGCCCCAGCCAGTTCCGAAGTCCTGTCCATCGCCAAAATCGACCGATTCAGTGTTGACCGGAATATCTGGCACAGGAATCGAAGTAGCAGCTGGCGCGTTCGATGTTATAACCCTCGCTGATGTGGGAGCCGGCGCACTGGGCTTCTTCTGGATGGAGGTTTTCACTTTCTTTACCTCCTGGGTATCTTCCTCAACCGATTGGCCCTTGTAGGTTACGATTGTCGGGGACTCTTTCAAGATATTGGGCAGTAGGAAAAATCCCAACGCCAATACAACCACCGCGATGAAAAGAACCGATATGACAGCGGAGGCTATCGTTGAATTACGCCTCTGTTTGTCGAGACGCGCTTTTGCCTCTTCGCTTAGTTCTGCATGTATGCTCATAACTGAATTTTAGATATTATCGAGTTAGAAGGAAATTTAGGTCCGTATGGACCACCAGTAAACCAAACTCTTCCATTTTTGAACGAACGACCCGCCGAAAATCTTGGGAATACCTCAAGACAACCTGTCTTCCAAATTTTTCTCCCAAAGAGTTGAGACAATTCTTTCCTGCACGGCCTCCATTGCGGAGGCTTCTGTTTCGGTAGCATCCTCATACCCGGCGAGATGCAAAAGGCCGTGCACAAAGTATCTGAGTATTTCCCGTCCGAGCGGTTCGCCATATTCCTCTGCTTGGCGCATGGCCACCTCAGTGCCTATCACGATTTCCCCATGATGGAAGGTAATCACGTCCGTCGGGCCTGCGATTTCCATGAAATCATAATGGACTTTCGAGCTGGTTTCGTCGTCTACCATCGCGACTTCGAGCGTTGCCAGATGCTGGAGTGAGTTCTCTTTGTCAAAGGCAACCTCCAAGGCCATTCTGGCTGCCTGAATACCGATATCCTCCAATGCGGTCAGCCAGGAAACCGGAATATCTACCGCGTCCTGATGATTCCCGATAATAATTTCCAGAGACATGGGGTTTCACATCATTAGTTGCCCCGCTCGGTCACAGTCGATAGACGCCCGGCGGTTTGACCTTCCGCGCTGTAACCGGAAGGGCTTTTCGCACGGCTCGTCCTGTCGTCAGGAGGCTTCTGATAATCGATCCGGCTATGAAGCATACTGCGCAAGGTTTTGGAGAAACTTTCCTTCACCATGGCAAGTTCACCCAGAGTCAAGGGGCACTTGTCGAGCTGCCCATCATTAATTTTCGCGCGCACCAGTTCTTCGACAAGTGCGCGGATCTTCGCGGGTGTCGGCTTGCGAAGCGTGCGGGACGCACTTTCGATCGTATCGGCCAAGCAGATGATACCGCTTTCGCGGGTGCTGGGACGAGGCCCGGGATAACGGAAACTTTTCTCCTCGACCTTCGGCAGGTCCTCCGGGTTTTCAAGGCGTCGATCCACCTTCTCCATTTCAGCTTTCTTCTGCTCTTGCGCCTTCCTATAAAAGAAATACACCAAAGAATCCCCGTGGTGTTCCTGTATCACATCAATGATTCGAGGGTTGAGCTTATGCTTCACCGCGAGGTCAATGCCGTCTTTGACATGAGCGATGATGATCAACGCACTCATCGTCGGCGTAAGTGAATCATGAGGATTCTCCCCTTCGTCATTCTGGTTTTCGATAAAGTAGCCAGGCTTCTTCAGTTTCCCTACATCGTGAAAATAAGCACAAACACGGCAAAGCGGAGCGTTGGCACCAATTTTTTCCGCAGCCGCCTCTGAAAGCGCAGCAACCACCAGGCTGTGATGGAATGTGCCCGGCGCTTCCAGTTGTATTTGCTTGAGCAGTTTGTGATTCAGATCGCTGAGTTCCAGCCAGCTGATATCAGTAGTCAGGTGAAACATGCCTTCAAACATCGGCAGCAAACCGCTGATAATCATCGCAGTAGCAAGAGCGGTCGCAAACGCAATACAGCTACCAATCCCGAGAATCCGCAATCGGTCCATGGATTCCGGTCCGAAAACCGCCATGAATTCGAGTTTCCCGAGAACCAGCGCGAGCACTACCATCACTGCACCGACATAAATCCCGGCACGTAGAAGCTGTATCCGCTTCCGAACCCTGTCCGTGCAAAGCACTGCGGTCATTCCTGCCACGAGACTGACAATCAGGTAATTCATCACATCAGCCCCGGGAACGAGAAGACTGCCGATCAAACTGACATAGACTGCGGAAAAACTTCCAACTGTCCGTCCCAACAGTATCCCATGAAGCATTGGCGCGAGGGCAAAAGGAATGAAAAGAAAACGATAGGTTTCTGGAATTGTTCCGGCATCGGCGAGAGTCATCACCAAGCGAACGATAAGCAAATGTCCGATCAATCCACCCAGCACCAGGACAACCCGACTATTCCGGCGACAAACATTCTGGTGACCAACGTGGAACATCGCGAGCGCAGTCAACGCGAGCACGAACCCGTAGATCATGCCTTTGAAAGGCTCCGCCGAAAAAGTCGCGCCAGCAGAAGCTTTCAAAACCAATACAGCAGAGCCGACTGTAAAGGCCAGATAGAGCGCCAGTTTGACCAGAACGCTGTCCTCGAGAGCTTGGATCGCAGGGCTATCGCCATGGACCCGACGCTTCTTTCCATGAGAAAAGCCCCTTTTGACTAGCTGCCAGCGCTTGATGCTATCAAGAAATCCCAAAATAAAGATTCATGTTGTTTGGCCCCAGCTCACTTGAGGCAGCCGCGGAAGAAGTCGGAAGCTAAACAGATATACCCGCGTTGGCAATCCAGATTTTGACAATCAAAATGAACAAGCACACGTAAATTTTTAACGCACATTATCGGTAAACATTGTCCTGCACCGTATTCCCCACACGGAAGGCATGGCCAGCTCACCCATTCAGTTTCGCGAGATTCTTCGGCAGAAACACACCGTTCTTACGGATCAGCTTTCCATCGAAGCGGATCTCCCCGCCACCATAATCCTTACGCTGGATATTGACCATGTCCCAGTGGATCTGTGAGTTGTTGCCGTTGTCGGCTATCTCGTATGCCTGTCCAGGCGTGAAATGGAAGGAACCGGCGATCTTCTCATCGAAAAGAATGTCCCGCATCGGCTCACGGATCACCGGATGGAACCCGAGTGCGAATTCACCTATATAGCGCGCACCTGCATCGGTATCGAGGATACGGTTGAGCTCCTTGGTTTTCGCTCCGGCCTCCGCCTTGGTAATCTTTCCTTTCGTGAACTCAAGCCGGATCGAATCAAATGCGATCCCCTGGTATATCGTCGGCGCGTTGTGGCTGACGCAACCTTCCACCGAATCACGCACCGGCGCGGTGAAGACTTCTCCATCAGGAATGTTGTAATTCCCCCCGCATATCACCGCAGGGATGCCCTTGATCGAAAACTTGAGATCCGTCCCTGGCCCCGTGATGTGGACCTCATCGGTTTTCTCCATCAGCCGTTTCAGGGCGTTCATCGCCGGAATCAGGGCTTTGTAATCGAGCAGGCACACGTTGAAATAGAAGTCCTCGAAAGCCTCGGTGCTCATGCTTGCCTGCTGGGCCATCGAAGCGGTCGGCCAACGCAACACGCACCACTTGGTTTTTTTCACCCGATGATCAATGACCGGGCGCATCAGTTTCATCGCCGTCTGCATCGTCTTCTGCGGTACGTCGGAAGTCTCTGAAATATTGTGGCTACCGCGGATCGCGACATACGCGTCCATGTCCTTCATCTCGGTCAGCAGGTGCTTTGAGGCCGTCTTGTATTGCTCATCGGTCGCTCCCATCAGCATCTCGCGTGAAATCCTCGACTGGTGGATGCGGACGAAAGGAACTCCCTTCTTACGCCTGACCTCGCGGATCAAGGCGATGCCGATCGAATCCGGCACATCGTAAAGATCGAGAAGAACTTTCTCTCCTTTTTTCAAGTCTATGGAATATCCGACCAGTTGCTTGGCCAGTGAGTCGAGTCGGGAATCATGCATATGAGTGAATTTATTAGCTACAAGTTCGAAATATTAAACCTTATCGGGCATAGTCTCCCTCAATATCTGCACAGCGTGGCAGTGGCGGATCGGGCGGCCCTGGGCGCGGGCAAGACCGGTCAGGTGCATCAGGCAGGACATGTCGCCGCTAGTGAGGATGTCTGGTTCGGTCTCAAGAATATGATCCAGCTTCAGAGTTCCCATACGTCCTGAAATGTGTGGAAACGTGACGGAGAAAGTGCCGCCGAAGCCACAACATTGCTCACCCTGACCGAAGGGAACGACGACCGCGTTTTTAATGGTGGAAAGCAGCTCCGAAGTGGCTTCACCACTGTCGGTGCCACGCGAGTGGCAAGAGCGGTGGAAGGCGATCCGGGTGGATTTTTCAAACTCGCCGCTCCATTTTTTGATGCCGAGTCCATTGTTTATATAGTCCATCACCTCCCAGGTTCGATTGGCTAGCGACGTGACTTTTTCGTCCGGACACTCCTCGAACTGCAGGAGGTTTCCGTGAAAATTCATCGCCGCGCAGGAACCCGAAGGAACGATCACCGCAAGGTCACCTTCAAAAACTTCCGCCGTATGGCGAGCGACTTTCCGAGAAGCATTCCAGTCACCCGAGTTGAAAGCAGGTTGGCCGCAGCAGGTCTGGTTTTCGGGGAAAATTACTTCCACCCCCAAATGCTCCAGCACCTCCACAGTCGCCTTCGCTGCCTCGTCGTAAAACGCGTCACAAAGGCAGGTGCCCATCAACAGCACCTTTTTCCCAACAGGTCTTTCCTTCGTCATCAACACGCAATTCTAGTCGTTCGAATAGGAAGACTCAACCCGCTTGGCAACGTCCCGGTAACCATAATCGACTTCATAGATTTGCTTGAAGCTATCTAGGGCCGCACCCTTGTCGCCCATCTCGTGATGGATCAGGCCTTTTTCATAAAGGACCTCTTTCTTGGTGCCATCCATGGCATGCAAGTCCGCCAAGGCATCGGATAGTTGTTTGATTGCAAGGTCATACATGTTCTTGGCACGGAATGTCCGCCCAAGAAGCAAAAGCACCTTGGTGCGAATGTGCGGATTCCTCGTCGCCTGCTGGAGATGCGGAATCGCGCCAGTGTAATCACCGCTATTGTAGAGGGCATTGCCGAGTTCGAAACGGAGCTGGGGATCCGTCGGGTTCTGGTCGATCCGTTTTTTCGCCTCAGCAACCTGATCCGCGAGGCGTGTCTTGCGGCGCTCCCCGAGCTGCGCCTTCAATTCGGCGTTGTCAGGATCGGCCGCGACACCCTTTTCGAGTTCCTTTAACTCGGCTTCAAGTGCCCGGTCACGCATCGCCGCGGACTTCGTTTCCAATGCCACATCACCCTTGCTTAGCGAGTGCGCCCATTGATAAAATGTATGAGAGTTGGCCCAGTCTTCGAGTTGTTCGTAGATTCTAGCCAGTTCCTTGGCAGCTCCCAGGTTGTTGGGATCGGCGTTATATTTTTCGATCACCTTGTTGCGGCGAACCTCTAGCTGCTCGCGGGTGAGACCGGTACGCGCCGCCTTTTCCATCTCATCGTTTTCCGCCGCGTCGCGCATAAGGTCGCGCATACTGGTGTTCTCATCCCAGCGCTGCTTCTGCATAGAGGCACGTGCCGAGGCATCTTTCGCGCCCTTGATCGCTGCGGAATCCGTGGGTGCCTGCTTGATAATGTCATTGTAAACCTCGGATGCCTTGGATGCCATCTCCCGCGAGAGGTAATACTCAGCCAGCTTATGCAGGAGCTTGGTATTCTCGGGAGAATGGGTTCGGATGGTTTCCAAAGCAAAGGCCGCCGTTTTCGGAAGTTCGAGTTTCAAGGCGGTGTCGAAAAGTAGATCGTTGGCCTGATCGCTGATAGGATCCTTCTCCAATTCTTTTTCGATAAGAGGCAACGCAGCAGCAGGGTCCTTCTTTGCCTGGCTGGCCAGCTTCATCACACCCATGCCTCCGCCGGACATACCGAAGAGCCCTTTCTTCTTAACATCAGCGCCGTGTAGCTGAATTTCGCACTTTCGCAAAATCTTACGACCCTCCAAAAAACCGGGATTATCTTTCAAAACCGCCTGCAACAAACTGATGGCGTAATCCAAATTTTTTCTCTGAACTGCAGTCAATGCCTTAAGCCACAAAGGCTTCGCGTTTGCAGGAAGGTCTTTTTCGGTGATTTCTGCCATGGTAAAATAGGTTTTAAAAGCCAAGCTTGAAGAAGATGCTCAACGTGCGACCAAATTGGCTATTGAAACAGCTCTTGGCAAGCCCCCGCTTAACATCAATCACCTCGGTAAAAAATCCATCCGAATTTTTACCATTGATGCCGATGCCCCTGTCTGCTAGAATCTCCCCTGCAAGCAGGTAGGTTTTTGCTTCGCGAACCACATTATGCCACCGAGAAACAATTCCAGACGCCGCAGACCTGGCGGGCGCAGACGCAATAGAAATTTTGGCCCAAAAAAGGCTACGGATCCCAACGACGAAGAAAAAGCGGTAGAGGTGGAAGGAGAAATTTCTTCGGTTCTGGCAGGCACGATGTTCCGGGTAAAGCTCGCGAGTGGTCACGAGGTTTTGGCGCACATATCTGGAAAGATGCGCAAGCGCTTCATCCGACTCGTTGTTGGCGACCGTGTGAAGATGGAAATGTCTCCCTACGACCTCACCAAGGCCCGCATCGTCTTCCGCCTCGGTTAACCGACTTTTCTGGTTAGCCGCATCTGCGACCGGCTGCCATACATGCACGCTAGCCAAGCCCCGGCTCTCTCTATCAGTCACACCGCACTCCTGCGTCTGAATGCATAAATCAGGAACGCAGCGGAGAAAAGATACATAAACAGGGAGAGAAACTGTCCCTGAGTCAGCACATTCTCGATGACCCACGCGGCATCGGGCTCACGGAATTGCTCCGCGACAATCCTGAACGTCGCGTAGAGACCAAAAAACAATCCCGTCAATAAGCCGTGCGGAGCATTTGGAAACTTTACCCTTACAGTCCAAAGAATAGCGAATAGCAACGCTCCCTCGAGCAAGCCTTCATACAATTGAGAAGGGTGCCTACTCTCAAGATATGGCGATATGGCATCGGTGACCCGGTCTGAATCACGGTTCGCTTCGACTAGTTTGTGAAAATAATAAAGCTGATTATTTCCTAGATTCCCATCCATTGGAAGGACGTTCATTGACTTGGCAAAATCGGGATCCGCCGCGTATGCATCATGCAGTGCTTCATTGAAACGCTCGGACTCTGGAGCTTTCTGATCGACAAATGCTCCAGGGAATTTCACAGCCCATGCCACGCCGTTCGCCACACGACCGTAGAGTTCACCATTGATGAAATTTGCGATCCTTCCGCACATCAAACCGATCGGCGCGACCACGCATAATCCATCGCCCAGGCCGGCCCACGAAACATTATGTTTCCTGGCGTAAAAGTAGGTAAATATAGCGACACCCAGTATTCCACCGTGGCTCGCCATTCCACCTTCCCAAACCCTGAAAATCACCAACGGGTCGCTCAGCACACTATCCAGGCCATCTCGCGGAATTTGGTAAAACAGGATATAACCGAGGCGACCACCGAGAAAAACGCCCAGCAGCGCAGCGGCGGCAATGAAGTCAGCTGTTTTCTCCGGCGCAAGCACCCAGAGTTTCCTCTCCGCCAGACGTTTCAATAAAAGGTAGCCGGCCAGAAACCCCGCCAAATACGCCAACCCATACCAACGCAGGGCGATTCCTTCGGTGACCTGGAATATAATCGGATCGAGCTGATGGACATAGGTAGCGAACACGGCGGGAGCTTGTACAGCGAAATCAAAACGTCCAATACTCAAAATGGCGAGAAAAGGTCATTGTTGAAAAACGAAGACTGCGTTTCCTCGGGCAGAGCAAAAAGCGGATCGAGACGATCCAGATATTTTGACATTTCATCCTGGCGCGGGTTCTTACGCGCTTTCAATCGCGCCTTGAGACTCAGGTAATCATCGAACGCACCACTGGTTTCACGTGCCCTCGTGATCTCAAACCAATCGAGAAAATCCCTAGCGCGGTCGGCCTTCATAACCATCGTCTGCCTCGTCTCGGAAAGTGTTTCCAAGGATCTAGCCAAGTCCTCCGTGTTACCTTCCGCCAAGTCAGCTAGCAAAGCCTGATATTCTAACAGTAAAGAGCGATAGGAAGGAAAGCACCTGTAGCTGAGCCTAAGAAGATCGTCCTGCGCCAAACGCACGGAATCAACCCGCTCCACTTCTTCCAGCCCGACAACCTGCATCCAGTCCGCTAGAGGAATCTCGTATAAAATCCCCTCCGCATCATGGTAACGGAGCTTGAGCGCTTCCACCAGCACTTGCTCTGTTTTTACCACGCTCATCGACTCGGTCAGTGGAGCAGTACCTTTGTTGGCAAGTTGCAAAGCCCACCACTTCGCGAGACTCGTTTGTGAAAGATTCAAATCCGGAAAATGACGTCTCAGAAGCACCGGCATTTCTCCCTGGTAAGCTGGCAACTCCGACAGAAACCCACGAATCCCATTTTTGCCATCCGGCTGTTCGAGAAGAGCCATCACAAGCGCACCGGCGGAGACTTTGAAAGCTGCCTTCGAAGCCGCATCAATCGTTTCGAACTCGCCATCCCCCATAGCGAACAAATCACCCAATTGGAATAAACCGCCATGCTGGAATAGCGCATCATACAGCCGCCTGTCGGTTTGTTTCAATCTCCATGCTGTCGCTTCCCGCAATCCCTCAACGATCCATGGCGGCACGGAAAGAGGAATATCCGAGTCCACCTCATCCGCTTCTTGCAAACCCCGCGTATAAAGCAATGCCGACATTACAGCCCGTTTGAAGGGTTCCTTGCGCAGACCTCGGCTGAGATTGAGCAGAATCTTCACTTGGTAGCCGTTCTCATTATACCAGATATTGAGGACCGTCAGGCGAAGCGGCACCGGATCTCCCTGCATACCTACCATTTCCACGAAGATAGGTACCTTCCACTCGTCTTTTTCCAGGGTTAGCCTCAGCAACTCTTCCTTCGTCTCTTCAGCTAAATTCGCTGCCGTCCCGCGTGCTCCCGGATCGCCGCCGGAGATCTTGAACTGCTCGGTGTGACTGATGACCGTTTTGTCCTTATCAAACTTCGGACCCAGATCCTCGATAGGAACCGCCCTCGGCGCTGGCTGATCAGCGATAGATTCCTGCGCAGATAGGTTCGCACCTGAAAGCATTATTACTAACAGGTGGAACGCCGCAACGTATCTCTTCGAACTTGGTTTCATTCGCCAGCTATTTTCACGGGATCGGGCAGACATCCCATTGAAGAAAAACTTCTTAGAAGGAGGTGCTATCGGGTTCGGAATCTCTGATCGGCCCCTTCGGATCAAGCATCAGCCGTTTGTTCTGAATCTTGATCCGCCCCATACTCTGAAATCCCAACTCAATTTCATCCTCAAAAACTTGTGCGATTTTTCTAAAATCAGGCATCAGAAGAACCAGAAAACCTTGTGGAACCGTGAGTTGCCCGAATCGACCGCCCCGGGGCGGAACAGGGAGCATCTCGTGGAATTCTCCGCCATGAAGATGGACCTGAGTCATGATTCCTTTCTGGCTCTCGTTCTGTTCCACTTGAAGAAAGATTGAGGTCGTAAGCGGATAACCCTCCACATCACGAACAACCACTACTTCTGCGACATCTTCCCTCAGCCGAACCAGAACCCTTTTGATGGAAACCCACTCGGCGAGCATTCCACCCTGCTTTGCCTCCAATTCGCCGGCTAACATCTCGTTGATTTCTTTCTCGGAGATGGTCACCGAGTAGCCACCCTCTATGGATTTTTGAAGAACGGTCTTCAGATCGCGAGGCGGACTTACCGGTCGGGCTGCGACTTCATTGTATCCTCCAATATCCGAAAGACCCTGTGGCTTGGATATGAAGAAGAACGCCACACCAACACCCGCAAAAACCAAAAAAATCAAAATTCCTAGTAGTTTTGAGAAGCATCCGCCCTTTTTTTCTTCGTCGTCTTTGTTGGCCATTGGAATGAGGTTTTATCAGATTAGCTTTTCTTGGAAAGCCACCGTTCGATCAAATTATTGGGCCAAATGTTACTTCTGGGAATCACCGGTAGTTTTCGCCGCTGGTTTGGCATCGCCCTTCTCAGCCTTTGATTCCGACTTCTCAGGCGGTTTATCCGCCTTCGCACCTTTCTCGTAGGACGACGAGCGGTAATCAGTCTGATAAAAACCAGAACCTTTGAAAATGATCCCACCACCGGTTCCCAGCAGGCGCTTCACTTTCCCGTCGCAATTCGGCTGCGGGCAATCCGTCAGTTTTGCATCGTTCATACTTTGGAAAACCTCGAATCGTTTTCCGCACTCCAAGCATTCATAATCGTAATTTGGCATCGTCGTTTGAAATAAAAAAGTTCGCGGAATCTCGTTCGCTCTTATCCAATGATAGAGAAGCCTTTGAGATCTGGCAACGGGTCAATTTGCTCATCGATCACATTTTTGATGTGGTGTGCAACTGCCGAATCCTCCACCAAATCCCTCAAAAACTCCGAGACCTCATCCCCTTCCCCCATCACAATCAACTCCACCGTTCCGTCGGGAAGGTTCTTCACGGTTCCCAAAACATCATAACCTCGCGCAAGGTCCTTAGTCGTATAGCGGAAGCCAACTCCCTGCACCCGGCCTTCGTATATCACTCGCTTTGTCTGCATACCCAAAAACCTTTGCTGGATTGGGACAAAATTTCAAAGACGGATTTTTGGATAAATCACCCATCGCGCATCAAAATCAAAAAAAGAGCCCGGCCCCAGCGTTAGCTGGAGCCGGGCAAATACCTGGCGACGACCTACTCTCACAGGACCTATCGTCCCACTACCATCGGCGCTGCGTCGTTTCACTTCCGGGTTCGGAATGGGACCGGGTGGTTCCAACGCGCTCTGGTCACCAGAGGTCAATTCTAGTTTGTATTAGAACTGGGACTCTGGGGAACTGAGCTATGTCTTTGTCTGAGAAGCGGAGTCGCAATGGCCGGAGTTTTCACTCTTCACCATTCAAACTTCACTATTTCCGGCAGTTTTACTGCCGAATTGCCCGCTCTCTGGCATCCATATGGAGATTAGTTATGATCAAATGAATGATCTCAATTTTCTTTCACGATTCGTATGATGCAAGCCTCACGGTTGAGCCTTACACGATACCTTGATATCCGAATTCAAAAAATAGGATTCAAGCCAAACGGATTATTAGTACTGGTAAGCTGAATATATTACTACACTTACACTTCCAGCCTATCAACGTCGTAGTCTTCGACGATCCTTAAGGGAAAATTCATCTTGGGAGTGGCTTGGCGCTTAGATGCTTTCAGCGCTTATCCATTCCGCACGTAGCTACCCAGCCATGCTCTTGACAGAACAACTGGTACACCAGAGGTGCGTCGATTCCGGTCCTCTCGTACTAGGAACCGAACCCCTCAATTTTCCTACGCCCACAGAGGATAGAGGACCGAACTGTCTCGCGACGTTCTGAACCCAGCTCGCGTGCCGCTTTAACCGGCGAACAGCCGGACCCTTGGGACCTTCTCCAGCCCCAGGATGCGACGAGCCGACATCGAGGTGCCAAACTTCATCGTCGATATGAACTCTTGGATGAAATCAGCCTGTTATCCCTAAGGTACCTTTTATCCGTTGAGCGACGGCAATTCCACATTCAACCGCCGGATCACTTAGGCCTACTTTCGTATCTGCTCGACTTGTAGGTCTCACAGTTAGGCGGGCTTGTGCCTATACACTCGACACACGGTTACCAACCGTGCTGAGCCCACCTTCGCGCTCCTCCGTTACTCTTTAGGAGGATACCGCCCCAGTAAAACTGACCGGCTGACACGGTTCCCCGGCCTGATTCAAGGCACGAGGTTAGATCCTCCAATATTCAAGGGTGGTATCTCACTGACGACTCCAGGATATCCTAAAATATCCCTTCAAAGTCTCCCACTTATGCTGAGCATGAATATCGAAAAACCAATGACAGCTTACAGTTAAGGTCTATAGGGTCTTTCCGTCCTTCTGCGGGTAGGCGGCATCTTCACCGCCATTACAATTTCACTGAGCACCTGGTTGAGACAGCGCCCAACTCGTTTCACGATTCGTGCAGGTCGGAACTTACCCGACAAGGAATTTCGCTACCTTAGGACCGTTATAGTTACGGCCGACATTCACGGGGACTTGGGTTCAAAGCTTCGCCTATATAAATACGGGCTAACATCTTGCCTTAATCTTTCCGCATTGGTCACGTGTCACATCCTATACTTGGACTTGCGTCTTGGCAGAATGCTGTGTTTTTGCTAAACAGTCGGTTGGGCCATTTCACTGCGGCCTGGATAAATCCAGGCACCCCTTCTCCCGAAGTTACGGGGCCAATTTGCCGAGTTCCTTAACCAGGGTTCACTCTTACGCCTTGGTATATTCTACCCACCCACCTGTGTCGGTTTACGGTACGGGTTCCTTAGCATACACTGGGACTTTTCTTGGCACCTGTTTTGATGATACGGTTCAGCCTAAGCATCCCCTCGGAATTCAATCACTTGGTCATCTCCACAAATGCGTCCTCCCAGTTAAAGGGTCGGAAGTGCAGTAATATTAAACTGCTGTCCATCGGCTACGCCTATCGGCCTTGCCTTAGGTCCCGACTAACCCCGGGACGAAAATCGTAGCCCGGGAAACCTTGGGTTTACGGCGGCCGGGGATTTCACCCGGCTTATCGTTACTCATGTCTGCATCCTCTCTTCCCAACTCTCCACGGTCAGTCGCCATCGCGCTTCAATGTGTTGGGAATGCTCCTCTACCACGCCACACCCCAGGGTGTGACATCCAGAGCTTCGGTACTATGCTTATCGCCAATCATTTTCGGCGCAGGATCTCTCGATGAGTAAGCTATTACGCACTTTTTAAATGGTGGCTGCTTCTAAGCCAACATCCTCACTGTCTATGAAATCCCACCTCCTTTCCACTTAGCATAGTTTAGGCACCTTAGCTGCTGATCAGGGTTGTTTCCCTTTCGACGATGAAGCTTATCCCCCACCGTCTCACTGCTGCGCTCTACCCCATGGTATTCGGAGTTTGATAGGGGTTGGTAGGCGGGTATGCCCCCTAGCCCTGTCAGTGCTCTACCCCCATGGGTCAACACGCAACGCTGCACCTCAATGCATTTCGAGGAGAACCAGCTATCACGGGGTTTGATTAGCCTTTCACTCCTACCCTCAGCTCATCAGAGAATTTTTCAACATTCACCTGTTCGGTCCTCCACTCAGTATCACCTGAGCTTCAACCTGGCCAAGGGTAGATCACCTCCGCTTCGGGTCTAGCACATGCAGCTATGTTCGCCCTGTTCGGACTCGCTTTCGCTTCGCCTACGCTCCATAAGAGCTTAAACTTGCCACATATACTAACTCGCAGACTCATTAAGCAAAAGGCACGCCATCACTCCGAAGAGCTCTGACACCTTGTAGGCACACGGTTTCAGGTTCTATTTCACTCCGCTCACAGCGGTTCTTTTCACCTTTCCCTCACGGTACTGGTTCACTATCGGTCGCTAACTAGTATTTAGCCTTATGCGGTGGTCCGCACAGATTCATACGGCGTTTCACGTGTGCCGTATTACTCAGGAACTCCCTAGGGCCGTATCGGATTTCGGTTACGGGGATTTCACCCTCTATGTCGGAACTTTCCAGATCCTTCACCTATCTTCAACGGTCCCACGTCGGGGTCCTACAACCCCGGAGACAAGTCTCCGGTTTGGGCTGATCCGCTTTCGCTCGCCACTACTGACGGAATCGATTCTCTTTCTTTTCCTCCGGTTACTGAGATGTTTCACTTCACCGGGTATCGCGTACCGTTTCCTAACTTCCCCTCTCATCTTGCGATGGAGCGGCTTCAGAAACGGACAATAATGTATTACCACTATTAGGTTACCCCATTCGGGAATCTCCGGATCAAAGTGTATTAACCACTCCCCGAAGCTTATCGCAGCTGATCGCGCCCTTCATCGCCTGTTAGCACCAAGGCATTCACTGTGTGCCCTTTAAAGCTTGATTCCTAAAATTGAAATCAGCTGTTATTAATGTAGTCCATACTGCCACAACTCGCATAAATGCTCGCTGCGGCGATCTGTTCTTTCTTTTCTAACGGCCGGAGAACTCTGCTTCCACCCCCTGTTGCCAGTGGGTATGCGGCATGTTTTTTCCGGCTTTGCCGTAAAAATATTATGTATTTGGTATTCGAATATACTTTCAAGTATCGCGTAAGAATGGCTCAAATGAGCTTACATTACTTATACAATCAGAAAATTGTTTCTCTCCATATGGATGTCAAAGAGCGGACGCTACGCGTCGCTTTTACGCTTCGCGTGTTTTTCAAAAGATAGTGTGAAAACGTTTTCCCGTAAATATTCCGGTCTTTTTTCTTCCCTCTTACTTGAAGTTTGAGAGTTGAAATTTGAAGTTTCCGAAAGGTGGTGGGCCTGGCTGGACTCGAACCAGCGACCCCACGCTTATCAAGCGTGTGCTCTAACCAACTGAGCTACAGGCCCAGGTTGAATTATGAATAGTGAATGATGAGTAGTGAATGCAGAAAATTCTACATTCACCCTTCACTCTTCACTATTAAAAGTGGTGGAGGCATGCGGATTCGAACCGCAGACATTCTGCTTGCAAAGCAGACGCTCTACCAACTGAGCTATACCCCCTTGTTTCAGGGAGAAATGCGTTTTAGAAGAAAAAGATCAAATTGTGCGCTGCGTTACTGAACCATCGCAGATTTTTTTAGTTGTTTTTAGGTGCATGCCCTTGCGGACATGCAACCCCATACAAGATGGGGCTCGACCTACTGCAGTGACCGAATCGTGAGATTCCGTTTGCAATTTACTCCATAGAAAGGAGGTGATCCAGCCGCAGGTTCCCCTACGGCTACCTTGTTACGACTTCATCCCAGTTACCAGCTTCACCTTAGGACTGATTGAACAATACTTCGGGTGCTACCGGCTTCCATGATGTGACGGGCGGTGTGTACAAGACCCGGGAACGTATTCACGGGGCCGTAGATGATGCCCCATTACTAGCGATTCCAACTTCATGGAGGCGAGTTGCAGCCTCCAATCCGAACTGGGCCCAGTTTTACTGATTTCCTCCACCTCGCGGTATCGGTTCAAATTGTACTGGGCATTGTAGTACGTGTGCAGCCCTAGGCGTAAGGGCCATACTGACCTGACGTCGTCCCCACCTTCCTCCCAGTTGATCTGGGCAGTCTGAATAGAGTTCCCACCATTACGTGCTGGCAACTATTCACAAGGGTTGCGCTCGTTGCGGGACTTAACCCAACATCTCACGACACGAGCTGACGACGGCCATGCAGCACCTGTGGAAATTCCCCGAAGGGTCACACGCTTTCACGTGCTTAGAGATCCATGTCAAGCCTAGGTAAGGTTCTTCGCGTTGCATCGAATTAAGCCACATACTCCACCGCTTGTGCGGGTCCCCGTCAATTTCTTTGAGTTTTAGTCTTGCGACCGTACTTCCCAGGCGGCACGCTTAACGCGTTAGCTCCGGCACAAGGGGGGTCGATTCCCCTCACACCAAGCGTGCACCGTTTACTGCTAGGACTACAGGGGTATCTAATCCCTTTCGCTCCCCTAGCCTTCGAGCCTCAGCGTCAGTAAATGTCCAGTAGCTCGCTTTCGCCACGAGTGTTCCTCTCGATATCTACGCATTTCACTGCTACACCGAGAATTCCAGCTACCCCTCCATTACTCTAGCACGGCAGTATCAGATGCAGTTCCGGGGTTGAGCCCCGGGATTTCACATCCGACTTACCGCGCCGCCTACGCTCCCTTTACGCCCAGTGATTCCGAACAACGCTCGGGACCTTCGTATTACCGCGGCTGCTGGCACGAAGTTAGCCGTCCCTTCCTCTTCTGGTACTATCAACCCTGTGAGCTGTTAACCCCCAGGTCTTTCTCCCAGATGACAGGAGTTTACAATCCTAAGACCGTCATCCTCCACGCGGCGTTGCACCATCAGGGTTGCCCCCATTGTGAATTATTCTCGACTGCTGCCACCCGTAGGTGTCTGGACCGTGTCTCAGTTCCAGTGTGCCTGATCGTCCTCTCAGACCAGGTACCCGTCATTGCCTTGGTGAGCCGTTACCTCTCCAACAAGCTGATAGGGCGCGAACCAATCCTTGAGCGGCAGCCTTGCGGCCACCTTTACTCTTGCGAGACTATGGGGTATTAATCCGGGTTTCCCCGGGCTATTCCCCACTCAAGGGCATGTAATTCACGTGTTACTCACCCGTGCGCCACTAAGTTCAAACAATATAAATACCGTTATCTCTCCGTGCGACTTGCATGTCTTAAACACGCCGCCAGCGTTCGTTCTGAGCCAGAATCAAACTCTCCGTAAAAAATTCGGTTGGCGTAACTTTCGAACATCCGAAGACATTCTAGGTTATCGTATTCCAAATTGACCTTATCAGGATCCTTACCCGAAGGCATACATCCTGACGTACTGCGCGACATTTCGCGCAGCGCACAATTTAATCTTTTTCTTCCGTCCCAACACCAATCTCACCGGCTTAAGGCTGCCGAAAACTCGCTTTCGCTTGTTTCTGGCACGATTCGCGCTGGGCCACACTGTCAAAGAGCTTGTTTCGAGGGGACTAAAAAGCCGATCGGGTAATTGACCCTTAAGAACTGATCCTTAAGAACCTACCGCGACCGACTGAGAGTCTCTCGCGCCGTCTCTTTCGTGACGACGGGCGGAAACTACACCACCCACACGACACTCGTCAATACGTTTCGTGAGAATTTTCCATAAATTTCATAATGTCGCAACCAACTCATATTCAACGGATTACAATTCCAAAAAATATAGATCCCGGCATTTATTGAGGAATAACGTATTTACTGACTGCGAATTCCAAGGGACAGCCGATAGCCCTTCATAAGCATCCACCAAACATACTAGATGTATAGTAATATACTTCAAATTGAGATCTCGGAAAACCACGGTTTAGAAAACCTCCAACGCGGATCTTGATCTTGGGTAAGATAGACATGAGGATGGATGCGAAACACCGCAGACAATGCCAAAAATCGCACTTCTCCAGTCCCAGACATTTCCCGACAAGGAAACCGCTTTCGATCATCATGAAGGGTTGATCCGCGATGCTGCTGCAGGCGGTGCACAAGTGATCGCCACTCAGGAGCTGTTTCTCACTCCGTATTTCTGCACAGTTCAAGATACTGATAGATTCGATCTTGCAGACCATCTACCCGGGCCGGTGACAGATCGCTTGGGGAAACTTGCTGAAGAACTGGGAGTGGTGATCATCTCCTCGCTTTTCGAGCAGCGCGGGCCAGGACTCTACCACAATACGGCTGCAATTCATGATGCCGACGGGAAACTGCTGGGACTCTACCGCAAGGCTCACATTCCTCAGGACCCCGGTTTTGAGGAAAAATTCTATTTCACACCGGGCGATAGCGGATGGCCGGTCTGGAACACGAAGTTCGGAAAGCTCGGTGTTCTGATCTGCTGGGATCAATGGTATCCCGAGGCGGCTCGGCTAATGGCTCTGGGAGGCGCCGAATTGCTGATCTACCCGACTGCAATCGGATGGCTACCCGAGGAAAAAGAGTCGCTCGGCAAGGCCCAGCACTGCGCATGGGAAACAGTGCAGCGCGGCCATGCCATTGCGAACGGCTGTTTTGTCGCCGCAATCAACCGCTCGGGAACTCATGACGGCACCGAGTTCTGGGGACAGTCATTCGTGGCAAACCCATACGGTGAACTTGTCGCTAAAGGATCGGAAGAGAACGAGGAGATCATTTACCATGATGTGGATTTCCAACTGGTTGAGGATTTCCGGCGCATCTGGCCGTTCTTCCGCGACAGGAGGATCGATGCATACGAGGGACTTACTTCACGCTGGAGATGAAAACTAAGAGGGAGAATAACCGAAGAAATACCTGGCCTTGATGAGAGTCGCAACCTCCTTGGGAACCATACCTTCCCAACTGTTGTCGCCTTCGCTGATTCTCGCCAGAACATCTCGGGAGAAAACACTCAGAACATCCGGATTGTGGTTATCAAGATCCACAAAACTTCCGCGGTCAGCAAGATAACCATAGAGTTTTTCGAGCCCCGGTGCCACCTGCATGGTGTCTTTGGTGATTGCTTCTCCACTCTTTGCGTCTAGCAGCGGGTAGATGAAAAGTTTGAGGTTATGCTTAAATAGGCGACCAAAGCTTTCCAGAATTCCTCCGGGCAGCGACGTGTAATATTTCTCTTGGAAAAGTTCGATCAGCGATGGCACACCCATCACAATCCCGATTCTTTCCCTCGTCCGCCAGGAGAGGTAGCCAGCCAAACGGTAATACTCGAAGTAGTCGGATATAAGAACCGTCATGCCGCAGGCAGCCAATAGGTCGGCGCGTGCAAGAAAATCCCTGCGATCCACGTCTTTTCCGCCCGCTAAAAGGTTGTGCATTGTAAGTTCAAAGATAGGCAATATCTCTTTGCCCTGCATTGAGGGGTCAGCTTGGATTTTCTCCAGAGCGCACTCCAGCATATCAAAGTTCACATGCGTTGGAGGGCGGAAGCTACCCCGCTCAACAAGAACAGCTTTTTTATAGAGAGCTTCGGAAGGCTGTAGAACCTCGCCGTCGGCTCCGAACATCGCCGCGCCGCTCAGCCCAACCTGGACAAGCTTCAGCGCAATCAAGCGGTTATCTACCGCGCGGAATTCGATACCGCTGAATTCGATCATGTCGATCTCGACCCGCCCGGTTGTCAATTTATCCAACAAGCTCTCCAAAAGAGCCTCCGGCTCGTGATGAATGAAAAATCCACCATAAAGTAAATTCACCCCTACGATTCCAAGAGCTTCCTGCTGCAGGGACGCCTCGGCATCGAGCATTCGGACGTGAATCATTATTTGGCTGGGTTCGTCGTGAGGCCGGGATTGAAATTTCAAACCCATCCAGCCGTGACATTCATTGCCACCTTTGAATGAGCGGGCCACCACTGTATCCGCGAAAGCAAAAAACGCGGTGCTGTCTCCCCGTTGCGCCTTCAAACGTTCCACATTGAGGCCGAACTCACGATCCAACATCGCCTGGCAACGAGAACGGGAAACGTAGCGATCACCTCCTCCGTAAATCGCGTCGCTCACCGTC
>Ga0222650_1000300_pt1 | contig 41373 bp, 41 predicted proteins | sample AntAcemetagen367_FD_179820 | JGI IMG/M metagenome (GOLD analysis project Ga0222650, IMG submission 179820) | Saline water microbial communities from Ace Lake, Antarctica - #367 | ecosystem: Environmental > Aquatic > Non-marine Saline and Alkaline > Saline | place: Antarctica: Ace Lake... | reverse complement strand
CACTATAGGGGGACAACTCGCCGGCTGGGCGGTCGTGGCCACGGGAAAGGAAGGGTATGGGACCCCTGCGGGTGATTACACCATCCTGAAGAAAGTGGCGGACAAATATTCCAATCTTTACGGAGTCACTGTTGACGCGGAAGGCAATTTGGTTAACGAAAATGCCGATGTGCGCAAAGACAAGCCGCCGGCCGGAGGTTCCTTCAAGTTCGCCCCGATGCCGTATTGGATGCGGTTGACCAATACCGGAATTGGGATGCACGCCGGACACATTCCCCGACCTGGCGAGCCGGCCTCGCATGGATGCATTCGCATGCCTCCGGATTTTGCCCGGCTTTTGTTTTATTCCGTGGAGTCAGGAACTCCCGTTCAGATCATCCGCTGACGGCAGAGCGGCTTCGCCGCCGAGTGCGGCCAGGGATCGGGCGCAAGCATTGGTGGAGGGGCAAGTTCCACCTTGCCCTCAGTTGATCAGAAACCCGGCGACTTGGTCGTCGGCGGTCAGGACCACTGTGGCAACAAAATCATCATGGCCTGGTCATCGGTTTGAACGCCATTCATGAGATTTTGACATGAGGAGTCCCCGCCCGAATTTTCGGGTGGTTAGCGGATTTTTTCCAGAATGCGGGGGATGTTGATATGGTCGTTAACCAAGCCCTGAATCCGCTCGATTTTTTCGGTATCACCGGGCTGGGTTTTGACGGTCATCGAATGGATGCTGCTGGCAATGACATAGCTGTCATGCCGAGAGGTGATGACGGGCAGGCGGGTATTCTCGATCAGCGGCATGAGGGCTTCTTCAACCGGCAATCCGTCCGAGAGTACCACGCCGCAAAAGGGGCCGCCGTCGGGTTGATGGGAGCGTTCGAGAATCGCGGCGATGGCGTCCGTCCGGTCCCCAGGAATGATGAGGAGGCTGTCCGGCTCAACATCGGCGAGAAGGTTTTTGGAACTTTTGGCCCCGATGATGGCTTTGTGAATTCGCTTGCGGCCCAGCTCGTTCCCATGGAGGAAGCGGCCAAAAATTCGGTCGCAAACCTGTTCCAAAGTGGGCTGGGCGAGCATCCGCTCCCGGGGGATCATCCCGAGAAGTTCCAGCCCCAGTCGCTCGAAACCCCGCCGGGCGATATCCGCGATGGACTCCATGCGATCGGGGAGAACCTTGTTCATGATGACTCCGATGACTTCGACGTTTTCCTGATCGAAGAGGGCCTTGTTGAGGGCGGCCTCATCAATCGGGCGCCCGATCCCTGCGCCTGTGACGAGGAGCACTTTGCTCTTTAAGATGCGAGCGACCCGGGCGTTGGAAAGATCAAAGACACTGCCGACGCCGGCGTGGCCGGTTCCCTCGACGATGGCGAAATCTTTTTCCCACGCCGCGCGGTCAAAGGCATGGGCGATCCGCCGCACCAAGGCGTCGGAGTTGGCGTGATTGATGTAACGGCGGGTGAACTGCGGTTCGACTGCGATGGGACTCATGTCCTCGATGGGCACCTCCGTCCCATACGTGTCGCGAATCAGGACGCTGTCCTCATCGATCTGATGTCCCTCCACATCAACAAATCGTTGGCCGACCGGTTTGATGAACCCGATCTTGGGGAAAGCTTTTCTCAGGGCGGCGTAGAGTCCGAGCGAGATGGTGGTTTTGCCCGCGTTTTGCTCTGTGGCTGCGACGAAAAGCCGAGGCGTGCTGGCATTCATGAAGAGGGGGAAAGGTAGAAAGGTAGAAAGGTGGGAAGGTGGGAAGGTGGGAAGGTGGGAAGGTGGGAAAATTGGGCTTCGCCGCTTCGGACCGTCCCTTAGGCTCCGATGTCCGGGTACAATTTTCGATACTCGATGGCTTTGAGTCCGACGAGGGCGGCGACGGAGGCGATTTCTTCGGAGGTGGCCCCCCGGGAGAGTTCGGCGGCGGGATGGGAAAGACCGAGAAGAATCTGACCGTAAACCCGGGCTCCCCCCATATATTGGATGATTTTGGCGGCGATATTTCCGCTATTGAGATCGGGAAAGATGAGGACGTTGGCCCGACCGGCCACGAGGCTTGCGCCCATCTTGGTTGCGGCCAGATTGGGGACCAACGCCGCATCCACTTGCATTTCACCGTCCACGGCGATCTCGACCCCCATTTTTGTCGCCAACTCCCGCACCAATTCAACCGCCCCGGCAACTTTTTCGGTCGAAGGGGTGTGGGCGCTGCCTTTGGTGGAAAAACTCAACATGGCCACTCGGGGGCGGGCTCCGAAGACCTGACGGGCAACCAGAGCCGTCTGCAGGGCAATGGAGGCGAGTTGTTCCATCGTGGGGTCCGGCACGACGCCGCAGTCCGCCAAAAACAAGACGCCATCGTCGCCGAAGGATTTGTCCGCCATTTCCGCAATCATGCATCCGGAGATGATGGAGGCGTGGGGCATGGGTTTGACCAATTGAATGAGCGGACGCAGGAGCGATCCGGCGTAGCTGCTCATGCCACCCACGAGGGCGTCGGCTTGGCCATTTTGCAACATCATGGCTCCAAAATAATTGGGATTGAGCATGAGGGCGCGCGCGTCCGTCACTTCCAATTTTTTGTAGCGACCAAGGCGTTCCAAGATCCGGCAAAACTGCGGCAGATCGGAAGAAGTCTCCGGGTCGATGATGGCGACATGGTCGAGATTCGCTTTCTCGGCTAGGGCGACGCGTTCAATGACGACGCGTTTGCCGATGAGGATGGGAATCCCGGCGTCTTTTTCGTAAAAAATGTGGCAAGCGCGAATGACCCGGGGATCCGCCCCATCCGGAAAGACAATCCGTTTGGGGTGCCGCTTGAGTTTGGCATAGACCGATTCGATTAAGCTCATGATGGTTGCACTGGTCGGCAGCCTGAAAGAGAATCCCGTTTGAAACAAGATGGAACTGCAAACCCGAACCCGACGCCTTCAATTTCCCCGCCGTCCGCTCATCATGGGGATTCTCAATATCACCGAGGATTCCTTTTCGGGCGATGGGCGGATCGACACAAAATGGGCCTTGGGGCGGATTGGGGAAATGGTGGCCGCCGGGGCGGATTTTATTGATCTGGGGGGTGAAAGTGCCCGGACGAACCGGGAAGCAATCTCTCCGGAGGAGGAATGCCGTCGCCTCCTTCCTCTGGTGGAGGCATTTTCCGAAACCGTGGCCGGTCTTGCGCCCCGGGATGGCGAGCAGGTCTTTCCTCCTCTGCTCTCGGTCAACACTTGGCGTCCGGAAGTGGCGGGGCCGGCACTGGCGGTCGGAGCCGATCTTCTCAATGATATGAGCGCCCTGCCGGACGACCGCAATGCCCGACTATGCGCGGAGGCCGGCACCGCCCTCTTGATCATGCATTCTGTGGGGGCTCCCAAAGTGCCTCATATCCATATCAAGCATGCGGATATCCTCGCCACTCTGCGAACGTTCTTTCAGGAAAAAATCGCCCTGGCGGAGCGGGCCGGGATGCCTCGCGAGGCGCTCGTGCTCGATCCGGGAATTGATTTTGCCAAGCAAACGGCCGACAATTTGCGGATTTACCGCGAGGTGGACGCTCTCTGCGAATTCGACCGGCCGATTCTCCTGCCGATCTCGCGAAAAGGAGTCATTGGCGATGTGTTGGGATTGGAAAATCCCGCCGATCGGGATGCCGGCACCGTCGCCTGTCTGGTCGCGGGGATGCGCCGGGGGGCCGCCATTTTTCGAGTCCACAATGTGGGCATGGCTTGGGAAACCATTCGAACCATTTATCCGCTCGAACCGGTCCCTGGATCGCGGCCCAAAGAGGAAATCTCGTCGTGAAGGCCTCGGCTTCCGGGTCGCGGCTGGACCGTTATGGAGTCCTCGGACTGCGAATAATTTTGGCGGCGGTATTTTTGGCGGCGGGTGTTCTCAAGGCTTCGGCCAGCAACCAGTTTGCGGTCACCCTGATCCCCTTCACCATCCTCCCGGCAACTTTGTTGCCCGCCATTGCGTTCGGGCTTCCGGTGATCGAGATCCTGGCTGGACTCTTGCTCCTCATTGGTCCGACCCAGAGGGTGGGGGCGGTTCTCGTGCTGGGATTGTCACTGGCTTTTATCCTCATCATCGGTTGGGCCCTGGCCAATGGGATTATCGTTTCGTGTTCCTGTTTCGGACGGGATGACGCGCCCTCCGCCCTGAAAATGACTCTGACCTTGGGCCGCGATGTGCTCCTGGCCCTGGGGGCTGGCGTCGTCTTGTGGCGGGGTGGGCGGCGGTAATGGGGAATTCCCTCTTCACTTGTTGTCTTCGAAAAATTACAAAGAGTGACGCCTGAATCCGATGATCTGGAAAAGCGCCGGCCGAGAAAATCTGCCCGGGGGAATCTGGCGACCGGGACGAGATGAATTCTGGTGATCAGATGATGCTGGGCGTCTTGCAGGAAGAATTGCTTCAATTGGTACGGGACGAACATGCCGCCCAGCGGAGCGCGTCGAAGAAGGCCGCACCCTCGGCGGTGACGAGTTCAGAGATCGATCCCTTTTCCCTTTCCGGCGACAACGCTCCAGGGTGCCCCCCTGTAGCCGACCACGTTGAGGCATTCAGATTCTCTAGAGCTCAGGATGTTGAGGCCGTGAAACCAAAAAGAGGGCGCCTCTTGCGAGACGCCCGCTTTTCTTGGTGGGAATTTTTTTCGAGGAGTCCGGCTCAGCCTTTTTGGGCATCGAGGACCGCGTTGAGCACGTTGGTCGGAACCTGCTCGAAGTGACTGGGTTCCATCGAATACGAGGAACGGCCCTTGGAGAGGGAACGGATCGCGGTGGCGTATCCAAACATCTCCGCCAGAGGCACTTCCGCCTCGATGGTGCAGAGATTGCCTTTAGTTTCCATGCCTTGGATGCGGGCCCGGCGACGATTGAGATCGCCCATGATGTCGCCTTGGAATTCATCGGGAGTGATGTTTTCCACCTTCATGACAGGTTCGAGCAAGATGGGTTGTGCTTTCTTCAAAGCGTCCTTGAAGGCGAAGATTGCCGCCATTTTGAAGGCGAGTTCGTTGGAATCCACGTCGTGGAAACTGCCGTCCACGATGTCGACATGAACGTCGATGACCGGATATCCGCCCACGACGCCGTTGAGAGTCGCTTCGTTGAGGCCCTTGAGGACGGGCGGAATGAATTCTTTGGGAATGGCACCGCCGACAATCTTGTTTTCGATCGTAATGCCTTTGCCCCGTTCGTTCGGGGTCATCTTGACGACCACGTGACCATATTGGCCCCGTCCGCCAGATTGTTTGACGAGTTTGCCTTCGCCTTCGGAGGACTTGAGAACGGTTTCCTTGTAAGCAATTTGCGGTTTGCCGGAATTGGCTTCCACCTTAAATTCGCGGAAAAGTCGGTCGCGGATAATTTCGAGGTGGAGTTCACCCATACCGGCAATGATGGTTTGGCCGGTGTCGACGTCGGTGTTGACGCGGAAGGTCGGATCTTCTTCCGCCAGACGCTGAAGGCCAATGCCCATTTTCTCCTGATCGACCTTGGTTTTGGGTTCGACGGACATGGAAATCACCGGATCCGGGAACGACGGGGGCTCAAGCAAGATCGGATAATCCTCATCGCAAAGGGTGTCGCCGGTGGTCACATTTTTGATCCCGACGATGGCGGCGATGTCACCGGAGTAACAAGTCGCAACATCCTCGCGTTTGTCGGCTTGGATCTGGATGATGCGGCTGATGCGTTCGCGTTTGTTGGTCCGCGGGTTGTACACCGTGTCTCCTTTGGAGAGTTTTCCAGAATAAACCCGGAAAAAGACCAACTTGCCGACAAAGGGATCGCTCCAGAGCTTGAACGCGAGGGAGCAAAATTTGCCATTGTCATCCGAATGAACGGGGATCGCCTCGTCCGTATCGGGGTTGTGCCCCTTGGCGGGAGGAATATCCAGCGGTCCGGGCAAATAATCGATCACGGCATCGACGAGGTATTGGACGCCTTTGTTTTTGAAGGCGGACCCCCCGGCGACGGGAATGAAACGGTTGGCGATGGTCTGACGCCGGATGGCGGCCTTGAGAGCTTCCTTGGAGATGGGTTTCTCTTCGAGGAAAAGGGTGCCGATCTCGTCATCGAGGTCGCACATTTGATCGACCAGATCTTGATAGGCCTTGGCGACGAGTTCTTTGTGGTCGTCGGGAATATCACGGACTTCGTAAACCGATCCCATGGTGTCATCGTCCAAGTAGATGACGGCCTTGTTATTAATGACGTCGAGTTGGCCTTTGAGATAATCTTCGCGGCCCAGAGGGATCAAAATCGGCCAGGCATTGGCACCAAGCTTCTTGCGCATGCTGTCAACGGCGGCATTGAAGTCGGCTCCGGTGCGGTCCATTTTGTTGACGAAGGCGATTCGGGGCACATTGTACTTGGTCGCTTGACGCCAGACCGTTTCCGATTGGGGCTGGACTCCGGCGACAGCGCAGAAGACGGCCACCGCGCCATCGAGGACACGCAAGGAACGTTCCACCTCGGCGGTGAAATCCACGTGCCCGGGCGTGTCGATGATGTTCACGCGCATGTTGATGTCTTCATACATCTTGTAGATGCCTTCTTCTTTGCGCTGGAGCCAGGAACAGGTCGTGGCGGCCGAGGTGATGGTGATGCCGCGTTCGCGTTCTTGCTCCATCCAGTCGGTCACCGTGGTGCCTTCATGCACCTCGCCGATCTTGTGGATCATCCCAGTGTAAAAAAGGATTCGCTCGGTGAGTGTGGTCTTGCCGGCGTCGATATGAGCAGCGATGCCGATGTTGCGCGTGCGTTCGAGGAGGAATGCGCGATCAGGTGAATTAGGATTTGCAGACATATGGGCAGAAATGGGATGTGACGATACCTCGGACCGGGCATCGGTCACGAAGGGAGAGCAAGCTAGAGAAGCCGTCGTGCAGGGCAAGCGAAAATTTGCGCCCTCATTCCGCTTGCACGGCCAATTCACGAAGAAAAGGAAAACGCCGGGGAGAGGCGAAGAGGGATTGAAAGACATCGCGGTGGGGTCTGGCCTTCCTAGCCGAGAAGAAGTCAGTGGTCGTTTTGTGCTGGGATCGGGGTTGCTTGCTGATCCAATGAACGCAAAGGCGGTCGCTCAGACGGCGGAACATTCCCATGAAGGCATGGAGGAAGGCTTGCGGACGCGGCTGAGGTCGTCGAGATGACTGACTTCGACCGAATCGGTCTCTTTACCATTGGTGACACGGACGCGGCGGGCGGCTCGTGCGGCCAGATTGGAGGAGGTCCGATCCGGCAAAAGCAAAAATCGCGCATTGTTGACCACCAAGGCCAGCCGCCTTCTGCGTTGCTCCTCACTCCATACCGGGTCTGTTCGCCAACCGCCTGAAGATCCCCGAGATAATGAGGCTCATCGAGAAGGGCCTGGGCTCTCGGCTGCTCGTTTTCTCCCTAAACCGAATCCAAAATATGCTGCAATTAACTTCAATTTTAACCCATTCGAAGGCAAGATACGCGAATGCACCTCCCCCAACTGATCGAACGCAAACGGGACGGCGGCACTCTCACCTCCGAGGAAATTCGCCAAATCATCACGGCATTTTCCGAGGACGAAATTCCGGACTACCAAATGAGCGCTTTAGCCATGGCGATTTATTTTCGAGGGATGGATCCGCTGGAGACCGCCACCCTCACCGCAGCGATGCGGGATAGCGGGCGAGTGTTTTCCTGGCCCGAAGATGCGCCCCCCCGGGTGGACAAACACTCGACCGGCGGAGTCGGCGACAAGGTGTCGCTCGTGCTCGCTCCGCTCCTTGCTTGCGACGGACTTTGGGTGCCAATGGTTTCGGGCCGCGGTTTGGGGATCACCGGGGGGACGCTCGACAAACTGGAGAGCATCCCGGGATTTGACGTTCATTTAAATGAAAAACAATGTCGGGACCAAATCGAAAAGCTGGGGCTTTTTATGGCGGGCCAGACGGCGGATTTTTGCCCGGCGGATAAAAAACTTTATGCCCTCCGGGACGTGACCGGAACCGTTCCTTCGCGGGAACTCATCATCGCCAGCATCATGTCGAAGAAGCTGGCCGAATCCCTCGACCGCCTCGTGCTCGATGTCAAATTTGGCCCGGGAGCGTTCATGAAAACCTTGGCCGACGCCCAAAAGCTGGCAGAAGGCCTCCAATCGGCCGGAGCGGAGAATCACGTGGTCATCAAGTATCTTCTCACGCCCATGGCGGAGCCTCTGGGGCAGACGGTTGGGAATGCGCTTGAGGTGACCGAAGCGGTGGAAACCCTCCAGGGCCGGGGACCGGAGGATTTCGTCAAACTTACCTTGGATTTGTGTGAAAAAGTGGCCGACTCGCCGCGCGAAAAACTGGCGGAATGGCTCAATGATGGCACAGCCTGGCGGAAATTCACTGCCCTGGTGGAGGCCCAGGGCGGCGACGTGGGGACCTTGGAAACTCTTTCCTCGGCCGTGCATGTCGCGCCGGTGATCGCGCCTTTTCCGGCTCCGCAAGCTGGCCGTCTGACCAAACTCGAGGCCGGCACCATCGGGGCAGCCAGTGTACAATTGGGAGCCGGTCGCAAACGAGCGGGGGAGGCGATTGATTTTTCCGTCGGTTTCAGCGGTCTTCGCAAATGTGGTGACTTGGTGGAGAAAGGGGAGCCGCTTTTCTGCATTCACGCCCCCAGTGAAGAGGCTTTGGCGACGGCCATCGACGCGGTCACCAAGGCGATCGAAATCGAAGACGTCTGAACATTGGTCTTAAGCCATCTCGCCCGGGTCGGGAAAGCGTTTGATCGCTTCCAGGAAAATCGCCCCCCCTCCGACCAAGAGGAGGGCAATGAAGAGGGCGGCGGAAAATGAGAAAGGTGTCAATGTCATTGATTCGCTTTCCACCATCGTCTTGGACCTATAGGAATATCCTTCCTATGATGAGTGAGAAACGCACAACTTTTGTTCGCCGCCTAGGAAGTACCCTCGGCCTTTGGACTCTGATTGTGGCGTCGATCGCGGTGGGTTCCGACTGGGGATTTTTCTTCCTCATTCTCTTCATGGCTTTGGTGGCGCTCTACGAGTACTTCCACATGGTCAAAGAACAGGGGGCCCCGGTGTTCACTCTCACGGGAATGCTCTGCGCCGCAGTCTATTTGACCTGGAGCTTTCTTCATCTGCGCCGCCATGGGGGCGCGTCCTCGCCGGATTTGGAGGTGGCCGTGTTGGTGGGATTTCTTTTTATCATTTTCGGCCGGCAAATGTTCCGGGCCGCTGCCAATCGTGAGCCTTTGGAGGCGATTGCCTACACCGTCTTCGGGTTGTTGTACATTCCCTGGCTTTTCAACTTTGTGACCAAGATCATTTACCTCTCGCCGCCGACCGCGACGGGGGAACCGACCGGGCAATATTACGTCATTTTTCTTTTGTTGGTGACGAAGTTCAGCGACATGGGGGCCTATGTGTTCGGGAGCCTCTTTGGGCGCCATCCCTTTGCACCGCATATCAGCCCGAAGAAAACCTGGGAAGGGTTTTGCGGAGCCTTATTTTCCGCCTTACTGGGAAGTTACTGGCTCTATGCCATGATCCCGGATCGGCTCCCCGCCCTGCGGTTTGCAGATGTCACCATTCTGGGCCTGGTCCTCGGAGTGAGCGCCGTCATCGGCGATCTCGCGGAATCCATCATCAAACGCAGTACGCTGGCAAAGGATTCCAGCCATGTCCTCCCCGGGATTGGAGGCACTTTGGATTTGATCGACAGTGTTTTGTTCACCGCACCGCTGATGTATTTTTACCTGCGGTTTGTCATTGGGATCGCATGAAGAATTTGGTTGTTCTCGGCGCCACCGGCTCGATCGGTCAGAGCGCGCGTCAAGTCGCCCGGGATATTCCGGACCGGGTGCGGATCGTCGGGATGTCGGCCCATGCCAACTCGGAAGGCCTTCGTTTGGCGGCGAAGGAATTTCCCGAAGCCCGGACGGTCCTTTCTTCCGGGCCGGCTGGTGCCGAAGCTCTCCTTGAACTGGCCACCCTGCCGGAGGCGGACATGGTCCTTTTGGCCATTGTCGGAACGGCGGGATTGGCCCCGGCACTCGCGGCGATTGAGGCCGGCAAAGACATCGCCGTCGCCAGCAAGGAAATCCTCGTGATGGCGGGAGAAATTGTCATGGCCGCCGCCGCCCGCAAAGGCGTTCGGGTCCTGCCAGTGGACAGCGAACACAATGCCATTTTTCAATGTCTGGAAGGTCGGGATCCCGCCAGCGTGCAGCGACTCATCCTGACCTGTTCGGGCGGTCCTTTTCGCCAGACCCCGGCGGCAGAACTGGCTGGGGTCACCCCGGAGCAGGCGCTGAAGCATCCCATCTGGACGATGGGGCGTAAGATCACCATTGATTCGGCGACGCTCTTCAACAAGGGACTGGAGATGATCGAGGCTCGCTGGCTTTTTGATGTCCCCATGGACAAGGTTGATGTCGTTGTTCATCCGCAAAGCATCGTCCATTCCATGGTGGAATTTGTCGATGGTTCGGTCCTCGCGCAATTGAGTCACTCAGACATGCGCTTCCCGATTCAATATGCCGTCACCTGGCCGGACCGGGTGGCCAATTCCCTGCCGCCGCTCGACTTTGCTGCCCTCGGGTCCTTGCAATTCGAGTCCCCCCGCCGGAGGGATTTCCCGGCTTTGGACCTCGCGCATTGGGCCGGGAAAACCGGAGGCACCCTGCCGGCCGTCTTCAATGCGGCCAATGAAGTGGCTGTGCAGGCCTTCCTCGAACATCGGCTTGGTTTTCCAAAAATCTGGGAAACCGTCGCAGAGGTCATGGGCCGGGCTCCGCTCGTCGCCCATCCCGACCTCGCTGAACTTCTCGAAGCGGACCGATGGGCTCGTGAGCAGGCGGAAACGCTGACGCGGCAGTAACCCTCTTTTTGAATGTCATCGCCAGCCACCAGCTTTCAACGTCGGTTTCAAGCCGCCACCGGATACTTTGAATTGGGAATTCTCGATGAGGCGGTCCGGGAACTGGAGGAACTTCCTCTGGAGGAAAAAAAGCGTACCGAGGTCTTGGCGCTGCGGTTGGTTCTCAGTTCGGCTTTAAAAGATTGGGACGAGGCTGCCGCCTGGGGTGAAGCTGTCATCAAGGCGGTGCCGGAGGAAGCCTCTCTGTGGCTCCAATACGCCTATGCGGTGCGCCGGGCGAATTCGATCGAAGCAGCCGAGCAAGTTCTCCTGCAGGCGATGGCTCTGCATCCTAACGAGGCGACTATCCGCTACAATCTGGCCTGTTATGCCTGTGTTTCCGGAAGGATTCCCGAGGCCAAATTGCGTCTGCAGGAAGCCTTTGCCCGCGAGAAAGAGCTGCGATCGCTCGCCCGGAAAGACGAAGACCTTCGATCGCTTTGGGATTTTGTGGAAGCGGGGAATTAATTCCGGAATGTGCGGATCGAAAGTTCAAGTTGAGCCAAGATTTTGACGAAGCGCCTCCTTTTTCTTTAATCGCAGAATAAGCTGCGAAGCCCCACCCAGGTGTCGAGTTCGGCTTTTCTGTATCGCAGGATGTGGATCGATGTAACCACAGCTTGAAGAGAAGCCAGGCTCAGAGTATTTAGGAGAGCTCCATGTGCCCGTAGCTCAGTGGATAGAGCACCGGTCTTCTAAACCGATGGTCGCTGGTTCGATCCCAGCCGGGCGCACTTCTCTTTTCCCGAAAGGCTCAAATTGTTCTGATGACGAGATTTTGGCCTCGTTGGGGCCGCTGGGCGAGACTGGACATTGCGACATCCCTGTGCCAGCATTTGGCCACTATGAAGACTTTTTTCTTCTGCTTGGTTCTCTCCCTTGGTTCCGTGATGGCTGGAGACGGCGTCGTTTCTGCGTCCCTGAGAACATCCTCCGAGCTGCCTCGAACGATTTCTCGCGATGTGGTCGAAGGGATCCAAAAGAAGGCGCGGACGGATTTTCCCAATCAACCTGAAGAACAGGTGGCCGCGGTCGCCGAGGGGATTGCGGCGTATTTCCAATGGCGCAAGGTCCCGGCCAACCCGCAGAAAACCAGGGCGGCGGAACAATTTCCCTTCAATTATCCCAAGCAGTTGTACCTCGCGATGCGGGGAGCCTAGGAAAAGTCGGAAGTGGGAAAGCGGAAGTCGGAAGTTTGAGGGCGGCTGCGCCCGATCCGTTCCCGGGCCTGACGCTGGCCATATTCCCTGTCTTTTCCTTTGCGCCCTTAGCGGCCTTTGCGTGAGGCATCTTCCCCGTACACGTCGTCTTGGTCGAAGGTCTTGGATTCGGTGATCGGAAGAGGCTGGGCTTTTCGGTCGAGTTCTTGGAAAAAACAGCTGCGGTAGCCGGTATGGCAAGCGCCCCCATTTTGCTCAACCTCGAAGAGGAGCACGTCGCGGTCGCAATCGACGAACCATCGCACGATGCGTTGGGTGTGGCCGCTGCTCTCGCCTTTGAACCAAAGCTTGTTGCGAGAGCGGCTCCAGTAGTGCATGAGGCCGGTTTCGAGGGATTTTTCCAGGGATTCACGATTCATCCAGGCAAACATGAGAACACGTCCCGGAGGGGTGTTTTCACCGGAGGCTTGCTGGACGATCGCAGGGATGAGATGGTCGGATGTAAATTTGAAGTCGAGTTCCACGATTGCAGAATGTTAGCCATTGCGATAATCCGAATCCTCGCGTGAAACAACCCAAACTGCCAAAAGTTCCGCCGCCACCCACCGTACCGCTCGTACCTCAGGGTCCGCGCTATCGATATTTTCTAACTCCACCGACCACGGTCATCGTGCAGGCGGGGGATTTGGCGGCGGCAATTCCCGAAGGTTTCCGTGCCGGGGTGTTTGATCGAGAACGTCCGATTGAAGTGCCCTGTGATGCTTTTCTGGGAGGAGTTGCTCCGGGAATCTCCCTCTCGGTGTTGAATGCTCTGATTCCCGAATGTTTTACCCAGAGCGATTTTTCTGAGGCGCGGGTGACGTTGCCGGTTCAGCGGATCGCCTTGGCTTATCATCTCATTCCGGGGAAGGAGGTTTTGCCCGAGCCGGAACCTGAATTTGTGCCCTTGGAGGAACTTGTTCCCGAAAACTCGGAGGCAGCGAAGGAACCTGCGGTCGAGCCAGAACCGGAACTCGTCAGGGAGCCGATGGCCGAGGCGAATCCTGAAGCCCCGGTGGACCACGCCGCCGAATGGGCTGAAAAGCCTGTTCCCGCAGCACCCGAAGCGCCGCCGGAGGAATCTTCAGCGCCCGAGCCGGTCTTGCCTCGCACTCGGCGACCTTTTTCGATTCTTCCCAGTTTTCGCCGTCGGCAACCGGAAGAAGCTCCGCAGGAAAATCCGCAGGAAAATCCGGAGCTGGCTTCGCGGGCCCGAGTGCAGATCCCGAAACCACGCGCTCCGCAGGGGCCGCTCGTTCCGCCTCCGCCAGAGGTGAGTGCCGATGAGGTTGCCCCGGCCGAGGCCGTGCGCCCAGAGCCGCCAGCGATTCCCGTTCCTCCAGCGGAGTTCGCACCAATAGTTGCCGAGGCCGAGGGGGAAGCGCGTTCGGCCCCGCAGGAGGAAATTCCTCCGCCGGTGGTTCCGCCTGAGCCTGAGCCCGCACCCGAAGCGATGTGGATCGATTCAGAGCATGAAGCAACTCCAGCGGCTCGCGCTTTGGCACAAATTCCGCATCAGGATGGCCTCCAAGCGGTCTTTATGACTGAGGAGGTTTTGGGGGTCGAGGAGGTTATCCAACGCTGTGGAGCTTTGCCGGGCGTCCGCTCCTGTGTGCTCTCCCGTGGATCGGCGGTCATGGCGGCGCATAATGTGCCGGATCGTGTGGATTTGGTTTCGTTGAGCGCTCATGCGTTCGAGATGCTGGCTTCGATGCGCACCTCTGTGGCGAAGATGGGGATTGGGGCTGTGCCAGCCGTGACGGTGCATTCCGATGCCGGGCCAATTACTTTTTTCAATCAAGACGATCTCTGTCTGTTGATCTTCCACAAGGACCGGGGGTTTGTGCCCGGAGTGCGGGAAAAACTTCAGCAGGTGGTGGAGGAGCTTTCGCGGGCCAACCTGCCTTTACTGCTTTCTTCCAGTTCGCCCGAAACCCCCGCTGCTTAGTTCGAGAAAATTATGTTGGATATTTTGCAAAAAGGCGGGCCGGTGATGTGGGTAATTTTAGCTTGCAGCGTGGTGGCGGTAGCCACGTTTCTGGAGCGCCTGTTCTATCTCCATCGGGCGACGGTCCCGGTCGGGGACTTGCTCCGAGGGCTGGCCAACACTCTCGGGAAGGAAAACTATGACGAGGCCTTGCAGGAATGTGCCAGCACGCCAGGCCCGGTCGCCCGGGTGGCGCATGCCATGATTCTCCGGCACGGCGTTTCCCGGTCGGAACTGAGGGAAGTGGCTCAGGAAGCCGGCCAGTTGGAGATTCCCCGGTTGGAGCTTCATCTGCCCATCTTGACCGCGATTGCCTATGTCGCGCCTTTGCTGGGCCTCCTGGGCACCCTTCTGGGAATGTTGACGGCGTTTCAAGCCATTGCCAATCAAGGCGGCTATGCCACGGCCACCGACGTGGCGAACGGCGTCTATGAGGGTTTGCTCACGGCGGCTTTTTCCCTCGCGGTCTCGATTCCTTCCTATCTGGCGCTTTGCCTCCTCTCGGCCCGGATCAATGCCCTCATTCATGACATGGAACGAGCCGGGATTGAGATCATCACGGTGCTGGATGAAGTGAGGGATCGCCAACGGCCCAGCAAATCGTGAAACTTCGCCGCTCTCCGCTCCCGCATCCTGCCTTGTTGCTGATGGCCCCGGCCCTGGGACTGGTCCTGATCTTGTTGTTTTTTCTTTTGCCGGGGACTTCGTTTTTTTTGCAACCCGGAGTGGCCGTGAGCGTGCCGCAATCTCCGTTTCTGCTTTCTCCCCGCCGCGACCCGCGCATCATTAGCATTACTGCGCCGCCGCTTTCCGCGGTGTTTTTTGGCGATGAGGAGACGGACATGGGTGCCTTGCGGAAGGCATTGAGTCGTCTCCAGGGCCGCACCCACACCATGATCATCAAGGCGGACCGTCAGGCGCGGTTTGAAACCATTTCGGCGGTGATGAACCTCGCGCTCGAGATGGGATTTCCTGTCGTCCTGGCGACCTCGGAAGGTGGCAATGATCCATGATCACCGGGCGACAGCTTTTTGATTGGCCCACGCGACACCATGTCCACTTGGTCTTGCCATTGATGTTGATTGTCTCGTTTGGTCTCCATGCAGTTGGGTTGGTGGTTTTTCGTGCCTCCCATCCTCGTTCGCGTCCGAGTCCGGAGCGTTCGGCCCAAATTTGGTTTCTTCCTCCCGGTTCTGCGGAGGCGGCCAAGGTGATGCCGATGGTGGAAGCTTCGGATCCGGCTTTGTTTTCTCCGGGGCAAATCTCTGCCCGGGATATCACCAGCCGACCGGAGACCGCTTATGTTCCCAGTTTTGATTCCGAGTCGCCGGTCTTGGCTCCCTTGCCGCCGGAGATGAAAATCGGTTTGAGCCCGGCGGGATCTGTGATCGCGGGAATCCGCCCGGGTCCTGCGCGAGGAACCCCGCCCCCCCCGCAGCCGGGGATTGTCACCATGTTGAAGCCAGGGGGGGGGTTGGCCGGGCGGGAAGTGGCACTTCCCGCGGACGCTTTCTTTCAGGCTTCCCCCCGTCAGGATCTTTTGCCTTTGGAGTTTCTCGTCTCCGTTTCTCCGCAGGGTCGGCCTCTCTATTTGTTTCCGATGAACACCTCAGGCAATGAGGCTATTGACCGGGAGGCGTTGCAGGTTTTGGCCCGGGCCAGATTTTCTGCCACTGAGAAAGAAACCGAACCGGTCTGGGGGATGGCCACCTTCCTTTGGGGGGTGGATGTCCACCGCGATAAAGCCCGATGAACCAGAGTGAAGCTTTTTCGCGGGCCGATTTCGCCTTCCCGACCCGCCTGCCATCGGTTTTGCCATGATCTCTCTCTCGTTGTCAGGACTGGTCTTTTTCTACGCCGTGGCTTTTCTCGCTGTGATTGGTTTGGTTTGGTTTGGGTGCGAGGTGATGAGGAAAATCCGGGAAAATCGGGCCTGCCGGTATTGGCTGCAATGCATGATTTGTGGCATGGCCTATGAAGATCGCAGCACGACAGAGTTGCCTCGCTGCCCGAGATGTGGGAGCCTCAACGAACGTCTCAAAGTGAAGACCTATTGACCCCTGAGAATGAGCGGCAATTCATTTTTTGATTGCCAGCATATAGGTCAACCCGCTGAGTTGTTATCTTTCCCAAGGAATCCACGAATTATTGAAATGAGCGAACGTAGAGTAGTTATCACCGGAATGGGCGTATTTAGCCCGGTCGGCAATGAGATTTCGACCTTTTGGGAAAGCCTAAAAGAGGGCCGGAGTGGCATCCGACGTTATGAGGCTTTCGACTCGGACATCTACGAGTGTAAAATCGCGGGCGAAGTGGAAAACTTCGCCCCCGCCCAATATTTTAAGAACCCCAAGTCCGCCCGACGCACCGACCGTTTCACCCAGTTTGCGGTGGCGGCTTCGAAAATGGCGCTGGATGATTCCGGGGTGGATCTGGACCAGATTGATCGCAATCGCTTTGGCGTCATGTTGGGAAGCGGCATCGGTGGCCTCAAGAGCATGGAAGATGAATGTCGGAGGTTGTTCGAACGGGGCCCAACGCGGGTCTCGCCTTTCACAATCGCCATGATGATCAGCAACATGGCCAGCGGAATGGTTTCGATGGAATATGACCTCCGGGGCCCAAATATGTGTATCGTGACCGCCTGCGCTACCGCGAACAACTCGCTCGGCGAAGCTTGGCGGATCATCAAGTTTGGCGATGCCGACGCCTTTCTGGCCGGGGGTTGCGAAGCGACGATCACCCCGCTGGGAATTTCCGGGTTTGCTGCCATGAAGGCGCTCAGTCTGCGCAATGACGAACCGACCGAGGCCTGCCGTCCCTTCGACCGCGATCGCGATGGTTTCATCATGGGAGAAGGGGCCGGCATTATGGTGATCGAGGAGCTCGAACATGCCAAACGCCGTGGAGCCCGGATTTATTGTGAATTGGCAGGGTACGGTTGTTCGGCCGATGCCTACCACATGACAGCTCCTCTGCCCGACGGCGAGGGCGCCGCTCGTGCCATGCGGATCTCTATGGATCATGCCAAGGTGAACCCCGAAGATATCGATTACATCAACGCCCACGCCACTTCGACTCCGATCGGTGACGTCTGCGAGACCAAGGCGATCAAGCTGGCCTTGGGAGAACACGCTTACAAAACGGCTGTGAGTTCGACCAAATCCATGACCGGACACCTCCTTGGGGCCGCCGGCGGGGTTGAGTTAGCTGCCACCGTTTTGACGATGCGGGATGGAATTATTCCTCCGACGATGAATTTGGAAAATCCCGACCCTGAGTGCGACCTCGACTATGTGCCCAACGTAGCCCGTGAGGCCAAGGTGAAGGTGGCCATGAGCAATTCCTTCGGTTTCGGTGGCCACAATGCCACCTTGATCGTGAAGGAATTTGTCGACTAGAGCGGGATCATGGCATCTTCCTTTTCTGACACCGAACGGAATATCGAGTTTGAGTTTGTTCGGGCGACTGAAAACGCGGCCCTGAATTGCATTCATTGGCTGGGACGAGGAAACAAAGAAGCGGCAGATGCCGCCGCCTGCGATGCCATTAACGGGGTCTTTGACCAAGTGGACATTCGGGGCGAGGTGGTTATTGGGGAGGGGATCAAAGACAATGCGCCCGGTATTTTTCTGGGCGACAAGTTGGGAAAGTGGACAGAAAATTCTCCCCGCTTTGACATCGCCTTGGACCCCATCGACGGCACCAGCAATATCGCCAAGGGGATGCCGAACTCGATTTCGGTCATGGCAGCGACCTATGTGCCCGAGGGCAGCACCCGCGGGATGATCAATATCCCCAGTTTTTACTGCGAGAAACTGGCCTATGGCCCGGCAGTGCAGGAGGCCATCGCCGCCACCCGAATTCCTCAGATCTCTCTTGCGATGGATTTTGCCGAAGTCATGACCTATGCCGCTGCCGCTTTGAAAAAGCGCATCAGCGATTTGGTCATCGTGGTCCTCGACCGGCCCCGGAACCAAAAATACGTTGAAATCGTCCGTTCGCAGGGCGCAGCCCTCCGGTTGATTTCCGATGGGGATATTGCGGCCGCCGTGGCGCCCTCCCTGCCGGATTCGGGCGTGGATCTCTACATTGGGATTGGCGGGGCCCCTGAGGGCATCCTCACGGCCGCGGCGCTGAAGGCTCTGGGCGGCGAACTTCACCTGCGGATGTGGCCGCGCGATGAGCCCGAACGGGCCGAGTTGCTCAAGACGGTGAGCGAAGCCGAACTGAACCGACATTTCGACACTGATGATCTTTTGATGGGGGAGAGCGCCATTTTCTGTGCCACAGGAATTAGTGACAGCCCGCTTCTGCCAGGCGTGAAGCTGGTGGGGAACACCGCCACGACCCATTCGATTCTCATGCGGGCTCAAAGTCAAACCGTGCGCTACATTCGCGCCGTCCACAATCTGACCAGCAAGACGATCCATCTCCGCAGTATCGACAGGGAATCCGGCGTTTAGGAGAACGGCGAAACCACCCTCCCGGGCAAGCCGCCGTCCTGGCAGGGCCTGGTCTCCGAGCAGGCGGCGGTCTGCCCGGAGGTCAGACCCTATCCGGCTCCCCGCGGCTCCCCGCGGCTCCCCTGCGGGATCAGAGCAACGCCGACATTACGAGTCCCGTGCCAGCGGCAAGAAGGACTTTCATCAAAAGAATTATCATAAGGTGGTCATCAAGTGGTGCGACTTGGTGGGACGCAGGATTTTGCAAAACGGAAGGCCAGCGAGCCTGTTTATATCGTTCTCCGACACATAAAACAAAGTGGAAGTGGCGTCAACTTCGGCTGGACGCAATGGCCGGATGCATTATTCCCGGTCGGCCAAAGTGGTGAGGGCCGCGTCTTCCGCGAGGAGGGCTTTCCATTGGGCTTTGTAGTTGGGTTCGTAGCGTTGGTCCTGGAAGTCGGCCATTTTCTGCCGGAGGGCGATCAACTTGGTCAGAAGGAGCTGAATTTCCTCCCAGACTTCGCGAAGAAGGCGGAGGGCGCCGGTTTCGCGATCCCAGAGAACGGCGTAGGAGTCGATGAATTCGCTGGCGTAGTGGAGTTCGGCGCGGTCGTTGGGATGCCAGAGATTGCGGGGGAGATCAGGTTCCTCCAGCAACATGGGGGTGATGTAAAAGTTTCTGAGGATGCCTTCGAAATATTTGTTGCGGGCCCCGGTTTCATCACCTTCCAGCGAGCGACAGATCGCCCAGCCAAAAAGGAGGGCCGGCTCGGCATAGTCATCGGCAAAATCGGATTCATACCGGGCGAAGAAGGTGGAGGCGGCTTCGAGGTTGTCGTCGAGAAGATGGAGGAGAGGGATGATGAAACGTGCGCCTTGGTTGTCCCCGGGATTGAGGCTGAGGAGGTGTTCAAACTGCGCGGCCGCGTCGGCATGGTGTCCCTGGTGCCAGAGGGTCATTCCCCGCCCGTAGAGCGCCCGGAGAAGAGGCCGGGTGGCGAGGTTTTTCCACCACTGGGGACGCTGGGGTTCCCAGCGGGAAAAATCCCGAGCCACGACCTCTTCATAGTCGGTCAGGCAGGCCCGCCAGTTGCCGTTTTGATATTCGAGGTCAGCCAATTCGACGCGGGCGGCGGAACAATCCGCATCCCGGGCGAGGGCAGCGCGAAGGAGCGCGCGTTTTTTTTCGGGAGTGCGGGTGCGGAGCGCGGTATTGACGAGGCCGCGGGCGACATCGCGAGGCCGGGGAGCCTTGGATTCCGGCCGGGCAAAGCGCAGCACCACGGTTTTGGCGAGGGCGCGGAGTTCTTCCGGTCCGCTTCGGTCGAAGTCCCGGAAGCGCACCTCGATATGATTATCATGGGAAAAAGCCTTCCAGTCGTCGTCTTCCCAGTCGTCGTGTTCACAGACGGTGATGCGGTCTGGCGGGCCGTCTTTTTCGATCAGTTTGAGGAGGAAATTCTCCACCCGGACTTGGTCTAATTCTTCCAGAATTTCGGGGGAGGCCACGGGAATGCCGGCCCGGTCGCAGACGATCAAAAGGGTGGGGAGGAAGTAGTCGCCGCCGGTGGGCAGGGGCTCTTCGAGATCGACCCAATAGACATACCAAGTGGTTTTGGCGGATTTGAGCGGTTGGATCATGGCAACTTCCAATCCACCGTCATCGGCACCCGGTTTCCAAAATGATCGTCGTAAAAGAGTTCGCCATGGTTGGCGCCATATTCATGCACCAGGCGGGTCACTTTGACGTCGAAGCAACAATACTCCGCGATTTGGCGGATTTTGCCTTCCCGCCACCAACGGATGGCGTCGAGGCCCTCCGCCACCTTGCCGACCCCGAGTGTGCCTTGGGCGACGCTCTCCAGTTTGAGCCGGCGGCCGGCGGCTTTTTCCACATCGACAAGGAGATCCAGGGTCGGGAGCAAATAAGGCAGGTCGTGGGTGGTGTAGCCCATGAGGACATGGTAGTCGAAATTGATCAGGTTGTAGCCAATGACCAAATCGGCCCTTTGCAACCTTGCAACGAGGTCTTCCACCCGCTGTTCGGAAAAAATCTCATAGATGCCGTCAGCGGTGCTGTAGGTCACCCCGACCGACATCCCCATCTCGTGTTTCTTGTTCCAGCCGCCCACGTCATTCGCGGTGCGCTGCGTTTCAAGGTCGAAATAAACGATATCCATGGGCAAACCCCAGCATGGGAAAAATTTCCCCGCCTGACAACCCTGGGGAGAGACGCGGCGACGCGGGGATGGTGGAGGGTGGAGGGGGAGACACGGAGATGGGGAGATTTAAGTGGGCTTGTGAAGTTGCATCGGGCAATAGAGCGTTCTTGGGATTTTGCTGCCCAACGGGCGTGAATTCCACGTGTTCTTACGCTGATCCTCATCCGTATTCGCGGCGACATTCTGGCAATCTCTTCTTTTCGACTTCTCGTTTCCATGGCAGGGTTGCCGTCCCAAATTTTTACTATGAGCACACCGGAAAAACACAGTTTTCAGGCGGAAATCGCCCAACTCCTCGATATCGTCATTCATTCCCTGTACACGGATAAGGAAATTTTTATCCGGGAATTGATCTCCAATGCCGCCGACGCCACAGAAAAGCTGCGGTTCTTGCAGGCGTCCGGGACGGATCTTTTCGAGCCGGACCGCGAGTTGAAGATTGCGGTCAATACCGATGACACGGCCCACACCATTGCCATTGCCGATGCGGGCATTGGAATGACCCGGGATGAATTGATGGAAAACCTTGGGACGATCGCCCATTCCGGTTCGAAGGCCTTCCTCGCACAAATCAAAGAAAATGCGGGCAACCCGAACATCATTGGTCAGTTTGGCGTCGGGTTTTATTCCGCCTTCATGGTGGGGACGAAGGTGACCGTTTATACCCGGTCGTACCAACCGGAAGACAAGGGCTGGATCTGGACCTCGGATGGCGTCAGCAACTACGAGATCGAGCCCGGGGTGGATTTGCCCCGTGGGACCAAAGTCGTCATCACGCTGAAGGACGACGCCAAGGAATACGCGACCGCCAGTCGGGTGGAAGGCATCATCAAACAATATTCGAATTTTGTCGGCTTCCCCATCGAGCTCAACGGGACGAAGGTCAACACCATTAACGCGATCTGGACCCGGAGCAAATCTGAGCTGACGGATTCGGACTATGAGGAATTTTATAAATTCATCGGCCATGACATTGATGGCCCGCAATACCGGTTCCATTTCACCGCCGATGCCCCTCTGGCCATCAATGCGCTCCTCTTTGTGTCCAAGCGCAGCATGGAGCGGCCCGGTATGCCCAAGTCCGAGTCGGAGGTGCATTTGTATTGCCGCCGCATCCTCATCCAATCGAAGGCCAAGGGGTTACTTCCGGAATGGTTGCGCTTCCTCAAGGGGGTGGTCGACAGCGAAGATCTGCCGCTCAATATCTCTCGCGAGACGATGCAGGACTCCGCCCTCCTGCAAAAAATCAATAAGGTCCTCACCGGCCGGTTTTTGAAATTCCTCGACGAGGAGGCCAAGGGGGATGCCGAAAAATATGCCGTTTTCTTCAAGGAATTTGGCCATTTTCTCAAAGAAGGGGTGGTCAGCGACTATGCCCACCGCGACGGCTTGGCCAAACTCTTGCGTTATGAGACTTCAGTTTCGGAGACCGTCTGCGGGTTGGCGGATTATGTGTCCCGCCTGCCGGAAGGTCAGTCGGAGATTTATTATCTCATCGGACAAAACCGCAACGCCTGCCTCTCTAGTCCCTACTACGAAGGACTCAAGGCCAAGGGCTTTGAAGCCTTGTTTCTCTATGATCCTTGGGACGAATTTGTCATGGACCACCTGCGTGAGTTTGATGGCAAAAAGTTGGTCGCGGCGGAGAAAGCCGAGATCGCGCTGGAGGCTCCCGAGGCCAAGCTCGACGAGACGGCCGTCCGCTTGCTCAGCAATTTCATCAAAGAAACCCTGGGCGACAAAGTGAATGAAGTGAAGACTTCGACCCGTCTGGTGGACAGTCCCGCCGCAGTGGTGGAAGGCGACGCCCAGATGACTTCCAGCATGCGCCGGATGATGAAATCGATGAACCCCGGCGGCGAGAACCCCTTCAAACACAACCTCGAGATCAACCCCAACCATCCGATGTTGGTGGGATTGGCTGCGGCCCGCGAGAGCCGGCCCGAGGTCTCCAAGCAAATCGCCGAGCAACTCTACGACAACGCCCTCATCTCAGCCGGCCTGATGGAAGATCCTCAAGCCATGCTCAAGCGGATTAACTCGCTCCTGGAGCAGTTGGTGACCGAAGAAAAACCGGCCAAGCCCAAAGCGAAAGCCAGCAAAGCCAAGTCGGACGGAGAGAAAGCAAAAGCCGCGGCAACGGATCGGACGAAGACCGAGCAGCCAGGTTCGCAAAAGCGAAAGGCCGAAGAGAAACCTGAAACCTGAAAGTTGAAACCTGAGGGCTGAAAGCTAAAGGCGGCTGAAAACCATGGTGAGGCGTCCAACGGAAGAAAAGGGGGACGCCCAGCCACTCAGCCGCAGCCTTGCGCTCCCTCGGCGTGCCTGCGATCTTCCTTGAGCGAAGATTTTAGCGGGCGCGAACTTTTCGACGCGCCTTGGCTTTCTTCAGCACAGATTCCGCATTCAGCGGAACGAACTGCGATTCCTTGGCCTTGGCACCGGCGCTCAGCGTATCACGAAGCCCCGTCCATTTCTGATCCTCCTCGCGCTCATAGTCCCGGCGCACAAGATCGCGGATATACTCGCTGGCCGAGCCATAAAGCCCCGAACCCCGAACACGTTCATGAATAAATTGTTGCAGGGTTCCCGCAAACCGCACGTTGATACCTTCGGCCATAATTCTATTAAAAATTGACTGCCAAGCTCGATACGAGTTGTCCCACAGCACGTCAACTCTGTGGGACACAATTTTTCCCCGCCATTCAGCCACATCCTTCGAAGAGGTCTTCACAGGCTCAAGGCATTGCAGGGTGATCGCTCACTGTCCCCGCGGACTTCGGCGATGAGACGGGCGTAGGTCGCGGACGGATTGTCCCCGAGGTGATCGGTGGCGGACCGGGCCTCCTCGTTGTGGTAATCGATGCTGAAGAGTCCAAACCGTGGGGAGTAAGATCACAATTCATCATTCCTCATTCAAAATTTTCTTCAGCTTCCCACCGGTTGGAGGGAGGTGAGGCTGCTGGTGATCGTCCAGGCGTCTTCGTAGGACATGCGCTTTTGTTCGTGGCCGCGGCCCCAGGAATCCGAATAGACGATTTGCTCATTTTTTGGATCATAGCCAATGATGAGCCGCATGTGCCCGCCCCGGGCCTGGGAGAGCCCCTTTTCCGCAATGAGCCCGAGGCGCACCGACCACAAGAGAGGAATGCCCTCGTCGATGTGGCTTTGGATGTCGCGTTGGAAGCGTCCAAAATCTGCCTTTTTCTTTAACCGCACTTCCTTGAGAATTTTGGGATCCATGGGCTCGTAGTAGCTGTCCAAATCACGGGATTCGGTGAAGATCTCCGGGGCGAGTTTGCCTCGTTTGGTGGCGCGATTGTAGTCCGAAATCATTTTCATGAAGTCGCGGTAGTTCCATTCCACCAGGGCCCGGGATTTGATTCCAAAGCGAGCGGTGAGGCGTTTCAGTGAATCGAACATGGCGTCCGGGCTGGTGCCTTTGGAGGCATCGCTATTGGCGATTTGGGCGAGTTCATGCTGATCGACCTCGGCGCCATAGTAGTTCAAGACCCGCTCGGCCGAAGCAACCACGCAATAGCCCTTTTGGCCCTGATCGACCATGGGGATGCCGGTCAACACGACGGTGCCATCAGCTTCTTTTTTGACATGCTCAGCCCCTTCGAAGCTCTTCACGGCGGCCCGGGAGGCATTTTTTGGAGCCCGTTCGCCGATGGCGCGTTCCGTCGTGATTTCGGGGTGAACGGTCAAGCGGATAAATTCGGCCCGCCAAGGGATGCCTTTGGTGCGGGATTCCTTGGTGACACTCCATTCGAGGAGGTATTCGGTGCCGTTGACCGTCCAAATTCGCCCCTCGGCCTTGACTGCACTGGTGGTGTCGCGACCGCGTTCGTTCGGTTCCTGGCCGGTCAAGGCCGTCAGATCGCCGGTAATCGCGGCGAGGAGTTCGTCGAAACTGTTTTCATTCAGTTGGCCGGCATCTCCCCGGCTGAAATAGATCAGGGTGGCTTCGGCGAATTTGCCGTCTTCGACCGCGAGGAGGACTTCATTGAGGGGACGCTCGCGAAAGGTGAGGCCGGGCCGGGCATTGCGGAGGGTGCGTTGGGCGGTGGAGGTCCAGGTGAATCCGAGGGGCTTCCCGAGGGATTCAAGATCGGCGGGGGGAGTTGCCCAGAGATTCGCCTGTTGGAGAATGGCATCGATGGGGAGCGGTTGGGGCGGGGGTGTCTCGTCTTCGGCAGGAAGAGGCGAGGTGAAAAAAACGGCGGCGGCAGCCAGGGCGCCGATCCGGAGTGGGAAAGAGTTTTTCATCGGGCTTTTCCTAACGAACAAATCCTGTTCAATCTGTCCAGTACGCATGCAGACGCTCGTTATTGGTCATAAAAACCCGGACATGGATGCCATTTGCTCCGCCATCGGCTATGCCGCCTTCAAGGCGGCCCTAGGCGAAGAAAATGTGCGGGCGGCCCGGTGTGGGAATACCAACCCCCGAATTGATTTTGCCTTGGAGAAATTTGGCTTTGAGGCGCCGCTTTTTGTTTCGAGTGTGCAGCCGCGGGTCGAGGACGTGATGGAACAAGATGTCGTCAGTGCCCGCTGGGACGAGCCGGTCTATGAGGCGATGACCCGGATTGGGGAAAAACGCTTTCGGGGACTTCCGGTCGTGGATGAAGAAGGACGCTGCACCGGATTGATTTCGGGATTTAAGATCAGCCAATACCTATTTCCCCCTAAGGACCGGGTGGGTTCCGCCCGGGAAGTCCATGCTTCTCTTCAGGGCATCACCGAAACCATCGACGGAAAGCTCCTCGCCGGGCAGCCGGAAAGTGACACCCGGCCATTCGTTCTCGTCGTGGCGGCCATGCAGACCGATTCGTTCAAACGTCGGCTGGGACACCTGGATCACGAACGAACCGTTCTCATTGTGGGGGACCGCAAAAATATCCAAATCCTCGCCATCGAAGCCGGGGTTCATGCCGTCATTGTCACCGGCAATATGCCCATCGATGACGAAGTGCTGGCGGTGGCTCGGACTCATGGTGTTCGCATCATTCACTCTCCGCACGACACCGCCACAACCGTGCTTCTGGCCCGCAGTGCGGTCCGGGCCGAACGGATGACCTATGATGATTTTCTTTCCCTCCCGCCGGAGATGCCGCTGGCGGAGGCCCAGCGCGAAGTGGCCCTCTCGCCCCAATTTGCTTTTCCTGTCGTGTCGGCGGATGGCCATCTGAGCGGAATTCTCTCCAAGAGCGATTTCCTCAAACCGATTCCCCGCCAACTCATTCTCGTTGATCATAACGAACTCTCCCAAGCCGTGGACGGAGCCAAGGACATCACAATTTCTGAGATCCTCGACCATCATCGCATTGGGGCGGCTCCGACCGTCTCGCCGATCTTTTTTATGAACCGTCCGGTCGGTTCCACTTCCACCATTGTCGCGACGATGTTCTTTCAGGGTGGACTGACCTTGCCGGGGAACCTGGCCGGGTTGCTTATGTGCGGGTTGATTTCCGACACCTTGAATCTGACCTCTCCGACCACCACGGATGTGGATCGTGAGATTATGGAGGAACTTTCCCGTTTGAGCGGAGAAGATCCCGCCGCCCTGGCCTCGGAGATTTTTTCTGTCGGGTCCCCTTTGCGAACGATGAAAACTGAGGAAGCCATCGCAGCGGACTGTAAGGAATATGAAGAACGCGGGCATCGCTTTAGCGTCGCCCAGATCGAGGAACTCAGTTTTGCGCCCTTCGAGGCCCGCAAAGATGCCCTGCGCGAAGCGCTGGAAGCCTATCGGGCCGCCCATCGCTATGAATTTTCAGCCCTGTTGGTGACCGACGTCAATACGCAAAAATCCCTCCTCCTCGTGCGGGGCGACGCGGCCTACACCCGCTTGATCGACTACCCCATGGACGGCGAGGGCATCTGGCAACTTGACGGTGTCGTCTCTCGAAAAAAGCAGCTTCTTCCCTATTTGAGTGGTCTCCTCGCGAGGTCAGTTTGAAAGCTGATCGCGACCGCTTCCAAGGCTCCCATCGCTGGGACTACTTTCTAAGAACCTTGTCCGTGCCGGTCCAGATGGCATTGGGTCCTTTTTGATCGCGGAGAAGATGGCCGCCCGCATCATCAAAGGAGGCCTCGAAGAAAATGTCGTGACTGGGAAGTTCGGTCCTAGAGCGAAGCTTGAGTTTGAGACGTTTGGGCAGATCCTTTCGCCATTTGCCATCAACATTGATGAGCTCGTGGGAGCAGGTCTTGGTAATTTGAACCGAGAAGGGTTCCGCAGCTTCAATCGTCGCGGTAAGCGATCCATAGGGAGGCGCACAAAACGAAGAGAAAACTGGTGGGCGCGTCTATTTTGGGTTGTCCCGAGCCGCTTCGTAAAGGCTTCGCCAATGGTCGAGGCGTTCTTTGACCCGCTTTTCTAGGCCATTTTCGGTTGGCTCGTAGTAGACCCGGCCTTCCGGAAGGTAGGCTTGGGGGACATAGCTTCCTTCGTAGTCGTGGCTGTATTTGTAGCCCTCGCCATGACCAAGTCTCTGGGAGCCTTTGTAATGGCCATCCCGCAGGTGCATGGGAACGGCGAGGGTGCGTCCTTCACGGACTTCGGTAGCCGCCTTGCCGATGGCGACGGTGCAGCGATTGCTCTTGGGGGCGGTGGCGATGTAGACGGTGGCGTGAGCGAGGATGAGTTGGGCTTCGGGTAGGCCGACAAATTCCACCGCTTGTTGGGCCGACGTCGCCACCACGAGGGCGTTGGAATCAGCCATTCCCACGTCTTCACTGGCGCAAATAATCAACCGCCGGCCAATGAATCGAAAGTCCTCCCCGGCATGGAGCATCTTGGCCAGCCAGTAAAGGGCGGCGTCCGGGTCGGACCCGCGGAGGCTTTTGATGAAGGCACTAATGGTGTCGTAGTGGGCATCGCCATCGCCATCATAGACGACGGCTTTTTTCTGAATGCTCTCTTCGGCTACCGCCAGGGTGATGGAGATGGTACCCGAGGCGGCGGGGGTGGTTCGGGCGGCAATCTCCAGAGCGTTGAGGCATTTGCGGGCGTCGCCATCACTTACCGTGGCAAGGTGTCGGGCGGCCTCGGGATCGAGTTGGATCGGGAGGGTGCCCAGACCGCGTTCTTTGTCGGCGATGGCGCGTTGGAGGAGATCAACGAGGTCCTCGGTGCTGATGGGCTCCAATTGAAAAATTTGCGAGCGGGAAACCAAGGGGCTGTTGACGTAGAAAAACGGGTTATGGGTGGTGGCCCCAATGAGCCGGAGAAGTCCGCTTTCGACGTCGGGAAGGAGGACGTCTTGCTGGGCTTTGTTGAAGCGGTGGATCTCATCAATAAAGAGGATCGTCTTCTCGGCGTTGTTTTGTTGTCGGGTGGCGGCGGAGGCCACGACGCGTCGAATATCGGAGACATTGCTTTCCACGCCACTGAGACGTTCGAAGCGGGATTTGGTGGAGATGGCAATGATCTGGGCCAGGCTGGTCTTGCCCACCCCGGGCGGGCCGTAGAAAAGCACGGAACTGATCCGGTCCGCCTCGATCGCCCGCCGCAGGAGCTTGCCAGGACCGAGGATGTGACTCTGACCCACGTAGTCGGCCAAAGTACGGGGCCGCATCCGGGTGGCCAAAGGCGCATCCAGCGGCAATTCCGGGCTTGCCCCGTCGTGAGTTCCAAAAAGATCCTCCATCGGGCTGAGTATCGCGCCGATTCTTGCCGGGACGCAAGGATGGGGACGGGGCGGAGATGGGAAGTTCCACCAATCGAGCGGCAACGGATCGGGCGGAAGCCCGAACGGCCAGGCTTTCAATCGAAAATCCAAAGACGGGGACACTTTCCCGTATTGTCTCCGGCAAAAAATCCTTTTACGTTCGCGCCATGAAGACAATCCTCGTTCCCATTGATTTCAGTGATTCGACGGCACCGGTCTTGGCTAAAGCGGTGGAGATTGCGGGTGAACTTTCCGCCAAGCTGGTGCTTTTGCATGTGGTGGAACCGGTCGCCAGCTATGTGCCCGTGGGAGCGACAATGGATGTGATCGCCGCGGTGCCGCCGGTGAGCGATGATCAGGAAACTATGGCCAATGTCGGCCATCGCCTATCCGCGCTAGCGGCACCCCTCCGGTCGACTGGACTTGAGGTCGATGAGGAAGTGGTCGTGGGATTGGCGGTGGATGACATCGTTGATCAAGCCAAAGGCAGCAAAGCGGATTATATTGTCTTGGGATCTCACGGCCATGGCGCGCTTTATCATCTCTTCGGAGGAAGCGTGGTCACCGGCGTGCTCAAACGATCGCCCTGCCCGGTCATTGTGATTCCGGCAAAGTTGACCAAGTGATTTTGAGAAAATTTCGTTTTGGTACGGCCCGCCTGGTGGCGGGGATAGTCTCTTTTGCCCTCGCGGGAATAGGTCTTGAGTCGGCGGTGGGTCGCGGCGTGGAGCCAGGCTTGTCGGATGCCGTCAATTGGAATTGGCGGGTAGCCCCCTCGGTTCCAGACCGTCGGATCATTCCGGAACCGGTTTTGACTCCGAAACCAACGGCGACCCCCGTGCCGCAGGGAGTGACTTATGAGGTCCAACGCGGCGATGCCTTGGCCATCATTGCGCGGAAATACGGGATGACCGCTCACCATCTTAAAGTTTACAACGGGCTGACCACGGACCTGATCCAAATCGGTCAGCTGGTGAAGATCCCCTCCATCCCCGAGGCCCAGGCGATTGCGCCCCTGCCCAAGCCGAAATCCTCCGAGAAGAAATTTCTCGTCGGCGGCAACCGCCCGGTCACCGAGGACGAGTTGCGCAACGCGGCGGTTCAGGTGTTTCTGGACCGGCAGAATTTTTCCTCCGGACCGATCGATGGCAAGCGCAGCCCGACCTTTGAGAAAGTTCTCTATTTCTACCGACTTGCCCATCCCGAGATCAGTGAGCCTGGGGCCTTGCCGGAAAAAGTCGCAGCCGAAGTCGGTGACGGGTTCACTAAATATGTTTTGCGCGAAGGGGACTTTCGATTCATCCAACCTCCCAAAGCCACCCGGCCCGACGCCTCCGCCTATGACGAACTGGCGGAAGCCACCCATCTCGACTACCGGACACCTTGGGAATTTGTCGCCGAGCGGTTTCATTGCTCGGAAACCTTTCTGAAGAAATTAAATGTCCATGTGCCGACGGTTCCGGAAATCGGCACCGAATTGGTCGTGCCCAAGGTGAAGCCATTCAAGATCGAGTTCCTCGGGTTGGATGCTGTCCAACCGCAACCCGACCCGAATGCGCCGGTCCGCGCCGCCATTGTTGATCTTACGGTGCTGCAGATTTTTCAAAATGAAGCGCTCATTGCGACGATGCCTTTGACGATGGCGCGCCCGGGACTTCGCGGGCGGGGGAAGTGGACCATCTTGAATGCGATTATATTTCCGCGCCTCGGCACGATCCAAGAGCAGCGCGAACGTGCCGCCAAACCCAAGCCTCTTTATGGGCAGCCGGAACCCGAGGGAACGCCGACCAAACCAGCCACGTTATCACAGGAACAATTTCTCGGTACGGGACCCAATAGCCCTATTGGTATCATTTGGGTCAACTTGGCCAAGGAGGGGAGCACCGAGCCGCTGATTTACGGCCTTCATGGGACCAGCCAGCCCGACGGCGATCCAAGACCCTATAGCCTCGGGGGCATTCAGCTGACGAACTGGGACATCCTTCGGGCGGTGCAACGACTGCCCGCCGGAACCTCCTTGGAATGGGTGGAGGGCGGAGCGGCCGCCGCGAGGGCCGCTCCGGCCGTGCAACCGTAGTCGCTGGCCTCAACCGGCGGTTAGGATTTTTTCCGTACCGCCACGCATTCGATTTCGTAGTGCAGGGCGGTTCCGAGACAATGGGAAATCGTGGTGCGGGCGGGCAGGGGCGCTTTGAAATACTCGGCGTAGAGCTTCTGGTAGAGAGGACCATCCTTGGAATCGCCGAGGTAGTTTCGCGTTTGAATCACATGGGCGAGGTCGCTGCCGGCATCATGAAGAATTTTGATCAAATTTTCGAGGGAACGACGAAATTCCTCTTCAAAGGTGCCGCGAATAATTTTGCCGGTCGCATCGACCGAGGCTTGTCCGGAGACAAAAATCAGGTCGCCATAGCGAACGCAGGGGCTGAACGGCAGGTGAGAGACCGGGGTGTCGGGAGCGCGTGGGTATTCGATTTCAGGCATAAAAGAAAGAGGGTCGTTAGGGTTGGGAAATGGATTTCAGGGCTTTGACGATGGCGGATTTTCGGCGGGGGGCCAGTCTTTGTACCGGAACGGCGATGCTGATGGTCGCCTCAGGGAACCCCAATGCTCCTAGGTCCGTGGCCAGACAGGAGACCCCCTCGACAGATTCTTCAATTTCTTCAGCGTAACCCAGTCGTCGAGCCTTGAGAATGCAGGCATGAAGGGCTGTGCGAGTTTTTACGGTCCGGGACGTCAGGGGGACGATTTGGGTTTCCGCGAGCAGTCGCTGCCATTGTTCCTCGGGCAGTCTGGCGGCGGCGGCGCGGCCCAGAGCGGTGCGGTAGTAGGGGTCACTGTCTCCCGGAGATAAAGTGAAACGCAGGGCCTGGGTGGTCTCGAGGATTTTTAAGTAGAGAACCTCATGTCCCGAAAGGACGGCCAGATTGGTCGCTTCGTTGAAGGTCTCATGCAACGCCTTCAAATGGGGAAAGGCGGCGGACTTGATGGCCGCATGGGGATCGGAAGCTGCCAAGCGGGCGGTCCGCGGTCCCACCAGATAGTTCCGGCCTCCTGCGGGGCGGGAAACATAACCCAAATCGTGGAGAGTCCGGAGCAACCGACACGCGGTCGGTTTCGGCAGACGCACGCTTGCGACCACCTCCTGGAGGGAGAGGGCCCGACCGGCCTCGGCCAGGTGCTCCAGAAGCTCGAAGGCTTTGGCGATCGAAGAACTGGGAGATGAATCAGGCGCGGGCATGGAAAAAAATCAGGATTTCAGTGGATAAAATCTATTTTCTGTAAGATGGAATGGCAAAGTAAAAGCCATGAAATCACTTCGAATCGATTGTCACACCCACATTGGGGTGGACCCCGCCTTTTATGTGAATGGAAATTTCCCCTATGCCTGCGATTATCGCGCCCTGCTAGAGCAGGCCCGTCATCATGGGATCGACCGGATCATGGTCTTTCCCTTTGTGTCTTATTTCGGGCTGGAGACCTTAGGTATGCAACCCCCGGTGACCAAGGAAGACGATTTTTCCGTGCCCTATGCATTTGAGAACCGACGGCATCTGCGGGAGATTTACGATCTGGGGGGAGATATTTCTGAAACTGCGTTGCCTCTGGTGATTTTGGATCCTTCGCGCAAACAAAAGGAACAGGTGGCGGTATTGCGTGTTCTTCGCGAGCGTTATCCCATCAAGGGATTGAAGATTCAGGCGACCATGATTGAGTCGCCGATTCGCGATCTTTTGGAGGCGGGAAGTTGCTTTGTCGATCTGGCCGCCGAGTGGGATGTGCCGATGTTGATCCATTCCAGTATCGCAGCCAACGATCTCTGGTCCCAGTCCGGGGATATTCTGGATGTGGCCGCAGCCCGCCCTGAGGTGCGGTTTTGCCTGGCCCACTCGTGCCGCTTCGATCAACCCAGTCTCGAACGCCTGGGCACCCTGTCCAATACCTGGTTTGATTGCTCGGCTCATGCGATTCACTGCGATTGTGCGGTGGATGGCCTCCAAACCGTAGCTCTGCCGGATCGTCGCCTCAAGACCGACTATCGGCGACCCGAAGTGGTGATGAAGGCCTTGTACGATCTTTTGCCCGACCGCATGATGTGGGGCAGTGATGCGCCCTTTTACAGCTATGTGGAGGAGAAGGACGGGAAGGTCCTCAGACTTCTAAGTTCCTATGAGCGGGAGGTGGATGCTCTGAAATTGCTCAATCCGGCCGAACAAAATGCGGTCTTGTACGAGAATACGGTCCGTTTTCTCGGCCAGGCTGTGACTTGAACCGGATGGCCATGGCGTGACGCTTGCCCACGCGTGGCCCGTCGTTTGCCCTATCAGATCTTGTCGAGGGGATGGATGGGGCGGCGGAGTTTTTTGTAGGGAAGGGACTTGATGTCGCTGGTGCCGGGTCCGGGCGTGCTCACGGTGAAGCTGGACTGGGCGATGGGATCGTAGGCCTGACGATGTCCGACGGCGGCTTTGACGCCAATGACTTCCAGATCTTCAGGATTGACGCCCTGACTGCGCCACTGTCCGAGATCGAAGGGAGCGGTGGCCTGGCTGGTCAGAAGGATGGCGACATGTCCGTGTCGGACCAGCGCGGTGGGACCCATAGTGATCTGGCTCCCGCCCATGGAAGCCGAGTGGCTGTGTTTGTCCTCAAGAGAAAATTTTCCGTCGGTGAGGCGTTCCAGGGTGACGTCCAGTTCCACCGGACCCGGATCGAGGCGGGAGCCCTTGCCGCCAAGGGCGAGTTTGACGGTGTCGCCGGGCGAGTGGCTTTGCAGCATTTGCACAGCCGCCGGATCATTGAGGATGACACCGGTGCGGGTGAAGGTTCGAGCCAGCAAGGCGCGGAGAATGAAGGTGGCATCCCCGGGGGTGCCGCCGCCGATGTTGTCGGCAGGCTCGACCAAGAGGGCGGGGAAGTTTTTTTCCTCCACGATGCGGTCGAGGGCTTGTTCGAGATCCCATTCCTTAGGGGCAAGATCGCGGGTGAGGGCGCGGGCTTCGTGGAACAAGGACTCGAGGGAACTGTGGCAGGAGATATCCGGTTGTTCGCTGACGACCCAGAAGCTGAGGCCGGTGTCGTGGGTGTCGGCGTGGGCAAAACCAGCGGCAATGCCGATCTCCCAGTGTCCGGCAGATTTTTCCAATGATCGAGCCAGCGTCTCCAGTTCCCGCAGAGGGGAATCGGCCGTGCCGGTATGGGGCGGGGCGAGCAGAACCCGGGAATGGACGTAATGGCTTCGCGGCGTTTTTCCCGAGGTGAGGCAGCGCCAGAGAAGTTGGCCCGCGCGGACGGCGGTTTCCCGCGCGTCGGTGTGGGGGTTTTTGCGATAGGGGATCAGGGCGGAGGCATGCGCGGTCATGGCTTCGCTGACATTGGCATGCAGATCAAGGACCGCAAAAAGCGGGAGTTTTTCCGCGCCCGGTAGAGCCCGGATGCGGCGGAGCAGTTCGCCCTCCGGATCTCCATGGGATTCCGTGGCCATGGCTCCGTGGAGAATGAGGAAAATGGCCTCAAGCCCTCCGGCCAGTGCGGGCACGAGACGTTCCTGCAATTCGTCCCAAAAGGCTTCGAGGACAGCATCTCCCACCGGTCCGGAGGGAATGGCGCGGTAGTCCACACCGGGAATGACCGTCCACCCATAACCCCGGGCGGTCTGGAGAAAGCCATCCATGGGCGAGTCATTGCCGAGGCAATCCAGCAGCTCGTCCCCGCGAAGAATCTTAAACGCCTCCATGGGCGTAGGTTGTTCGACGAAGGTGTTGGTTTCGTGAAAGAGGCCAGCCAGGAAGATGCGTGAGGACATAAGCTGGTGGGCTTGCGGCTTACGCTTGGTATTCCTTGGCGTGTCGGGCAAAGGCGACGGCGGCACGCTCGAGGGCGTCGTCGATGTCTTTTTCGGTGTGGGCGAGTCCAAGGAACCAGAGTCCGCGCTCGATGGCCCGGACCCCCTCTTCGAGGAGGCAGCGGCGGAGATGTCCCCAGCGGGGGCCGTCGTTGCGTTTGACCAAATCGCGATAGTCGTTGATGGGGCCTTCGCTGGCGCCGGCTTTGAGCATGACGGTATGGAAGACGAGGCCGGGACCCTGGGGGCGCAGGGGAATGCCGTGGGTGTCGGCCAACTTGCGGAGACCAGTCATTAATTTCTCGCCCAAGGCGATGAGGGTCCCCGGGTGGGTGTCGCCTTTTTCCAAAATGGTGTCGAGGCACCACTTGCTGGCCGAGAGGCAGAGCGGGTTGGAGTTCAAAGTGCCGGCGTGAATAACCTCGCCACTGATGACTTTGGCGAAGAATTCTTTTTTTCCGGCCAGGGCGGCAAAGGGAATCCCTCCGCCAATGGCTTTACCAAAGATGGTGAGGTCGGGACTAAATCCGAGATGCTTTTGGGCGCCGCCGGGGCCAAACCGGAATCCGGTAATGGTTTCGTCGGCAATCATGAGCATGCCGTCGCGATCACAAAGTTCGCGAATCGTTTCGATCAAGCCGGCGACCGGTTCGATGCACGAGGTGTTGCAGAGGACGGGTTCGAAAATGATGGCCGCAATTTGACCGCGAAATTCTTCCACCCGGGCGCGGAGATGTTCGGGGTCGTTCCACCGCACGACGACAAATTTTTCCAGGACCTCGGGAATAATCCCTTGGCTGGGATGGACGCTGGCAGGTTTTTCGTTCGAGCCCCACTTCTCCGGGGTGGCCCCAAAACCGACGAGGCCCTCATCGCCCCAGCCGTGATAATGGCCTTCGAATTTCAAAATGAGCGGTTTGCCAGTATGGCCGCGGGCAAGGCGGAAAACGGCATTCACCACCTCGGTGGCGGAATTGTTGAAACGAACGTAGTCGGCGCTCGGAACCATGGCGCAGAGACGCTCGGCCACATCGATTTCGAGTTGGGTTTGGGCCGCAAAATGGGTGCCGCGGAGAGCCTGTTCATACATTGCCTTGGCCATGCCCTCGCAACCGTGTCCATAGAGCATGGCTCCCTGACCCGCTTGGAAATCGATTGTCTCGTTGTTGTCCGCATCCCAGAGCCGACAACCCTTGCCATGGGAGAAAAACAAAGGCACCGGCTGCTCCAGCTTACGGATGCCGCTATTGACGCCTCCGGCAATCACCTTGGAGGCACGTTCGAAGAGTTTTTGGGAAGTGGGATAGGAATGGGCCATGCTTTTACGATGAAAGATAATTTCCTAATATGGAATTTCAATTTCATCAATGGAAATTCTGGCAAGATTGATCGGGGATAAAGATCCCCGTCCTTTGGGCCCGGATGGAGGCTTGCGGTCAAATCGGGGCGTTCGCGCTTCGAGCGATCTCCGCCTCCCCGCCCCAAAGATCTGCCCGGAATGTCCTCCTGAGCAGAAGAGGCGATACTCGTCTTTCTCTCCCGCCAGGGCATCGGAGCCCGCCGCCCGCCGAGAGGGCGGCATGGGCGCCGGCCATGGTCAATGTGGAAAGAAATTTTTGGTTAAGGACGGATTGATCGAAGTTATTCGACAATCAACACCCCGTGCATACCGGCGGCAAAGTGAGCGGGGAAAGTGCAGACATAAGTGTAGGCGCCGGGCTCACTCGGAGCGGTGAAGGTTAGAGTTTCACTCTCGCCGGGTCCAAGGGTTTTGGTGAAGACGATGACCTGATTTTTTAACTCGGTGGCAATGTGGTCTGTCGCAGCGGCGGCAGCTCCCGCGTCAATGAAAGCGGCGGTATCCGTTCCTGCTTTGAGCAGAACAAAATTATGGCCCATCGTCTGCTTAGGCATGGTGCCGATGTTCTTAAAGACGACTTTCACCCGTTGCTTGGCCTGCACCTTGATCTCGGTGACACCATACTTCATCTGGTCGTCGGCGGTCATCTCAACTTCTTTCACCGGAAGGCTGGGTTTTCCCTTGGCGGGCACTTCGGATTTTTCGGTAGAGGAAGTGTCTTCGGGGCTTTTGCCGCATCCGCTGAAGGTCAAGGCTCCGAGAAGGAGGCCTCCGAACGCAAAGAGAGTGAAAGATTTGGGATTCAAGGGTTTGGCTTTTCTTTTCATAGTGTTTATTTTTTCAGGTTGAAATCAGATTGGCTTTGACTTGGGTCATGCTTTGGAGACTTTCCGGCTGTGGAATTTAGAACGCTTTTGAGGCGGCGCAATTTTTTTTCTGCAAAATTTGCGAATTAATTTAGATCCTATCCGCGAAGCGCAAGCCCAAAGCGGGGAGAGGAACGCCGGGTAAAAAAGTTCGGGCATGAAGCGTGAAAAACGCGGCAAGAACCGGTTGCTTGGCGAGTTCGTCGGCGCCGTTGCAGCACAGCGTTGGCTGAGTGAGGCTCATGGTATTGAGCGGGCATATCAGACCGTGTGGGGTTGGCTGAAAAAAAGCTGGAGGAGTGCCGTTGGTGCCGCGCCCCAGTCACTCCAAAAAGATCCCTGCGGCGGCCGATCAGTTCCGCGATACTGGGAGGAGTTCGGCAGTGTGCTTCGCCTCATTGGTCGGGAATGGATCCGCTCTCAAGTCAACGCTTCGCACTGAAGTTAAATATCATTTTAATTTAAAGAGATGGTATGAGGGTTCATAGATCGACACATAGAGCTCCGTTTTTTTCATCTGCCCGGCAGGGTCCGACCTCCGGGCGGACCGCCAAGGGTGAGGCGGCCTCCAGGCGATCAACGGACAACCGATGGGCTTGAGATGCTTCCCTGTTGGGGAAGAGCAATTTGTTTTTAGCACTCGCAAATTGGAAGGCGTTGGTGTCAAACGCCAAGCCTCTCAGGGAGCTTGACCCCGTTCGGTTCCAACCAAAAGGTCTGCAACCGAACCGCTCCATTTTCCCAGGTTCCGAGGACTCCCAGGGGCAGGCTGCAGCCGCCTCCGAGTTCTCGCAGAAGGTCGCGTTCGGCCTCCACGCAGCGGGCGGTCTCTTCGTGATGAATCGCCTGCAAAAGATCGATGACCGCGGAGTTGCCCTCCCGGCACTCGAGAGCAATCGCTCCCTGGCCTGGAGCTGGGAGGATCGCCTCAACCACGCAGGCGTGGAGACCCTCAGGGATAATATCGGCTCCGAGACGGTCGAGTCCCGCTTTGGCTAGGAGGAGTCCGTCCAAAGAGGGATTTTCCGCCAACTTGCGCAGGCGGGTGGGGACATTGCCGCGAATCTCGACCACGACGAGGTCGGGTCGAAGTTGGAGCAGTTGGGCCTTGCGCCGGGGGCTGGAGGTGGCCACGGTGGCCCCTTGGGCGAGGGCATCCAATCCTCTGGGGGTGCGCGAGACGAGGACATCGGCCGGGTCGGCGCGTTCGAGAATGGCTCCAAGGCTAAGGCCGGCGGGGAGTTCGGTCGGAAGGTCTTTCAGGCTATGGACGGCCGCATCAATGGTTCCGGCTAGGAGCGCTTCTTCGAGCTCTTTGGTGAAGAGACCTTTTTCGAGGGAACCGGGAGCGGACAGGCTCACGTCGAGACGTTGGTCGCCGGTAGTTTTGATGACCTCGGTTTTGACTGTTAAAACAGGATGAGCGGCTTGCAACTGGGCGGCGACGAGACGGGCTTGGGCCCGCGCGAGGTCACTGCCCCGGGTGCCAAGGGTGAGAGTAGTCATAACGGCTTTAGGGACGAAAATTAGGATGGGTTTGTAACCAGGAGAGAAAGGATTTCACCTGGACGGAGATCATTTTCTCACAGCGGGCGACTTCGCTGCGGCGCACGTCGAGGCTTTGGCGGACAATTTCTTCAAGGGAATCGATATCGTAGAGATAGACCCCCTCCAACTCATTGACCGAGGACTCGACGTCCCGGGGCACGGCCAAGTCGATGATGAAGAGAGGTCGCCCTTCGCGGTTTTTCATTAAGGGGGCCAGTTTTTCCTCCGTCAGGATGATGCCGGGGGCGGCGGTGGAACAAATGAGAATGTCCACTTCCGCAAAGGCATTTTGCCAATGGTCAAAATGAATTGCGAGACCGCCAATTTCTTCTGCCAATTTGGCGGCCCGCTCAAAGGTCCGGTTGGACACAATCACGGTGCGAACGCCTCGCGAGACCAAACTGCGGGCCGTGCGCTCGCTCGTCTCACCGGCCCCGAGGATCATGACCCGCTTGCCGGTCAGATCGCCAAAGATTTTTCCCGCCAGATCCACCGCCACCGAACCGACCGAGGTTGTTCCGCGAGTGATGCGGGTTTCGGACCGGACATGTTTGGCGACCCGAAACGATTGCTGAAAGAGCTTGTTCAGGTGCAGGCTGGTGGCGCCGACTTCCACCGCGGCGCTATAGGCTTTTTTCACCTGACCAAGAATCTCGGTTTCCCCAATGACCATCGAATCGAGTCCGCTCACCACCCGGAAAAGATGGCGCACGCTCCGCGTGGTGTCGTGAAAATAGAGCGGCGCCTCGGCCGTGAATCCAGCCCGGGTGTGGAGCAACTCACGCAGACCTTCAAAGGCCCGCACCGGGCAAAGGCTGGCGGTGTAAAATTCCACCCGATTACAGGTGGAAAGAATGACGGCCCCGGCCAGGCCCTCGACTCGACGCACGGCGGCGAGCGTCTCTTCCAGTTCGTGACTCCCCACGGCAAACTTTTCCCGCACTTCCAGCGGAGAGTTTTTATAATTCAGTCCGGTACAGAGAATATTCATGGCCGCGAAGAAAAATATTGCATGGCCGGAAGGGTCAGCAGGGCGAGAATGAACAAGATGACCGAGAGTTCCGCCAGACGCCGCGGGGCGAGGGTGTGCAAACGGCCCAAAATCAAATAGGCCGCATAGAAGCACCAGATTAGCCCCGCTGCCCAGAATTTGACCGAATTGACCGGGCCGCGACTGAGGAATCCGGCCGCGAAAGCAATCGTGAGGAGAGCAAATCCAAACCAGACAAGACGGCGGTTGGCCACCGCGAGGTCGTTGATCGGGGGAAGGTTGTAGAGCAACGTGGACGCTTTGTGGTTTTTCAGCTGCCTCTCTTGGAGCAGGTACATGATACCTGCCACGCAGGCGAGGCCAAAGGCCCCATAGGCAATGAGGGAAAGCGCGGCGTGGAATTCCACCCAGGGGTTGATCACCGCCCGGGGCACGGGGTTTTGGGTCCCCGGCAGGAGGAAGGCCATGAGCATGAGGCCAAAGGCGAACGGCGCGGTGAAGGCCCCAAGAAGCGAAAGCCGATAAGCCGGACCGACAATCAAATAAATCAAGACCAAGGCCCAACTTTGAAAAACCAGAATATCGAAAAGGCTGTTGAGCGGACACGATCCCTCGGCCTGACCACGAAGGTACAAGAAGGTGGTTTGGAAGAAAAACCCCGCCAGAATGACGCCAAAATTAATCCGCCCGGGACGAAAACGTCCCGCGCCCAACGCATACAGCGTGTACGCGCAACTGGCCAGAAAGCAAAGCGTAGCCGCTATGAGCAAAAGACGATCCATGTGAGATTGGGAAAATTGTGCGAAAAACGTGGCCTGAGGTCGAGCCGCACGTTATTTTCGTCTAATGTCTGGGCGCGTCAACTTCTCAGCTGCCTTTCTTGCGGGGATCGTGATCTTTTTCTCCGCCTGTGCGTCCCGACCGCTTCCACCGTACGAGAAGCCGCTCCAGCCCGCCCGGACGATGAAAATCCGGACCACTGCCTACACCCACACGGAAAGCGATCACACAATCTACGGTCGAAAGAATGCCTTGGGGACCAATCTGCAATGCGGCCCGATCAAAAGCGCGGCCGCTGATTGGTCGCGCTTTCCCGCCGGGACCATCTTTCGCATCGTGGCCACCGGGGAAATCTACAAAGTGGATGACTACGGCTGGATGTTAGCCGGCACCAACACAATCGATCTCTACAAACCCAGTCGCAGCACGATGAACGCCTGGGGTGTGCGCCGGGTCACGATCGAGGTCCTCGAATGGGGTGATGTTCGGGCCTGCTACCGCGTCCTCAAACCCCGGGACAAGCACCGCCATGTTCACCGGATGGTGCGCCAGATCGAACAGCGATATTTGTGACGAAGAGACCTCAGGCGACACGGGCAAAGGACGCGAAGGAAAAAGCCAAAGCTTCGTTTCGGTGGCCGACCTTACCAAGCCCTCGCGTCACGCTTCGCCTGAGCTTTTTCCGAACCAAGGAGTGAAATTCGGTTAAATTGGGGAGGCGTAATTCCACCACCCAGTTGCCCCTATTGCTGTGGGCAATGGTATTGATCGGGGTGCCAGCTCGCGCAGGAGGGAATTCTACTGGGATTTAGATGCGGTTGCCCTGAAATAGGCATCGCGTCTCTGCCTTCAAATTTCAGTTGATTTTTCGGCAAACCGCAGTATTCTGGCCTTTGATTTGGGGGCGTATTGGCTTCGACATGAAGTTTGATGCCAGGCTCGCATGCCGGGGATGATTCGTTGGCCTCGTTAAAAATCGGATCAAAACAATAAATGCAGATTACGAAGATCTCGCTCTCGCGGCCTAAAGTGCCGTGACGTGTTCGGCCCGACGCCTGCTAGGGACGAATACGACGACAGCAGGCTAATTTTTTACCGGTGCAACCGCGGTAAAAAGTGAATCGATTTCGTGGATGCTCAGGAGTCGGTGGCGTGACGGTTCGCAGCAGGACTCCAAAATTAATAACCGGATAAGCATGTAGAAGGTTTGACTGAACGCTTTATGGACAGGGGTTCGACCCCCCTCGCCTCCACTTTGTTCATCATTAGGTACTTACAACGTATTGATGATCAAAGTAAGACCAATTCTAAGACCGTGCTCATCGCGGTTCGCATGAGATTAGGGTTGGTTAGTCGCTTTCGGCGCGCGTGTGCCCGAGGGCCTTATGACAGAATTTTCCGGTGTATCGGTTGATTCTCGACTTTCATAAAGTCCGACCTACGGGTTTTATGAACCTGCTCCTTGCAGGCCTAGGGTAGAGCCTGTCCGAGAATAGCGAAGCAAGGCAGATAGAGGGAAGGGCGGGAAAAAAGTCCGGGCATGAAGCGCAAAAA
>Ga0222650_1000299_pt1 | contig 41433 bp, 37 predicted proteins | sample AntAcemetagen367_FD_179820 | JGI IMG/M metagenome (GOLD analysis project Ga0222650, IMG submission 179820) | Saline water microbial communities from Ace Lake, Antarctica - #367 | ecosystem: Environmental > Aquatic > Non-marine Saline and Alkaline > Saline | place: Antarctica: Ace Lake... | reverse complement strand
CTCGTCATCGACCAGCCGGAAATGATCGAAGCCCACGCCGGGGTATTTCCGCTTATCACCTCGATCATCCATCAGGCATTCCCCGAGGAAGATGCCCGGAATGTTTTCCTTGAATGGATGAAAGGAGGCGTGGAAGCCATCCGCAAGCAGACCCACCAGCCTGCCCCCATGCTCGTCATGGCTGGCGAGGCGAACGCTGGGAAGAGCCTACTCGCCCACCTCATCAAGATCGCTTTCGGCGGCCGCTCCGCCAACCCCATGACGGCATGGACGGGAAAGCTTCCTTGGAATGACAACTTGCTCCGCTCCGAACTTCTCTTGATAGACGACTCCGTAGCTAGCACAGACCCGAGGGCGCGGAAGGCTTTCGGCTCGAACTTCAAGGAAAGCATCTACGCCGGAGACGTGACCATAAACACGCGCCGGAAATCCTCCCTCTCCCTCCGCCCCGTGTGGCGTGTGGCGATATGCTGCAACGAAACCCCTGAAAACCTATCAGTGATTCCGCCCCTCGAAGATGGGATTGAAGATAAGATCATCCTCCTGAAAGTCCGCCCGGTGAAAACGCCGATGCCCGCCGGAACAGTGGACGAAAAGAACGAATTCGCCTCCGCCCTCCATGCCGAGCTTCCCGCCTTCCTCCATCACCTCAAAGGCTTCACCATTCCCGCTCACCTCTCGGATTCTCGATCAGGAGTGACCGCTTGGAAGGATCAGGAGCTACTGGATTCCGTTCGGGAAATCTCACCAGAGAAGCGCATGGAAAACCTTCTCTCCCTCTGTCTTCAGAAAGGCTTCATGGACATCGAACGCGGGGAATCGAAATGGATGGCAGCGGCGGAAGTGGAAACGATCCTCCAAGACCGCAACTCACCTACCGCCACCCAAGCGCAAACCCTCCTCAAATACGATGCCGCGTGCGGGCGCAACCTCTCCGCCCTCGCCAAGCACGGAAGCCCCTTCGTGACCGATGGGCGCATCTACTCAGGCACAGCTCAATACCTCATCACCCGCCCCGACTAGGTGGAGTGGTGGAGTATGTTTTCCACTTTCAGAAAAACTCATGAACTCTAAAAACGAAAAGACAGACCTCGCAGAAAGAGGAAAATCAGGCCGATTCAAAGCCGGGACATCCGGGAACCCCGCAGGCCGTCCGCCCTCTCAATACTCGCAGATTCGCCAACAGCTCACAGAGGCCAAGGATGGGATTATTCAGGCCGTCATACAGGCCGCGCTCGATGGCGATATGTCCGCCGCCCGCATCGTCATGGATAGGCTCATCCCGCCTCTGAAACCGATAGCTCAAAGCGTTCAATTCGAGATCACTGCCGACTCTTCGCCGCTCGAACTCGCCAGAGAGATTCTGAAATCCACCGCCAGCGGACAAATCCCACCAGACCTTTCAAGCCAGCTCATCACATCACTCGCCAATCTCTGCCGTATTGAGGAAGTGGAGGAATTGAGACTTCGCATCTCCGCCCTCGAAAAAGCAACTCTCTCCCAAACCAAACCACTGAAACCATGAATACCACCAGCATCAAGACCGCCGTCTATCAGACCCTATCACCAGCCGAAAGAATCCGCGCCACCATCTCCGCCATAGCACGCGACGACGATCACGAGATCGAAAAACTTGCCGAAACCTGTCCCCGGAAAACCTACACGCAACCGGATGCCGCATTTCTCGACGCACTCCAGAAACTCCAGACTCTCTCCCTTGCGGTTGAGGGTGACTTGAGAGCGAACGCTCTTGATTGGCTCATGTCAATGCGCTTGGAGGAATACACCGCCTCCAATGCCGCCCTTGTCTCCGCAGCGAGCATACAGGCCGCATGGCTGGAACTTCTCGGAGATCACCAGCTAGACCCCGCCGAAATGTCCAAGGCTAGCCCGGAACGCCACTTCGCCGTCATCTCGCTTCTCGAACTGGCAGAGGGGGAAGAGTCCGAAGAATTGAAAACTCCCATCCTCGAAGCCTTTCGCGACTTTCTCGCCTGATAAAGCAGGTTGGAACTGGATCACCGATGCTGCTTCCTTTTCGGGGGAGGCGGCTTTTCCGTATTCGTGAGGTGGAATCTCGTCATGTCCCTTGTCGTGTTCTGAATTGCGCAAAAACGTGCATTTTGAGGCATTTTAGGAGCATGACAGGATTTTTCCTAACAAGCGGGAAGTCGCTGGAATCCTTTAAAACAAAAGCCTCAGAGCGAACTCTGAGGCTTAAAAAGATGGTGGAGGCGAGGGGAGTCGAACCCCTGTCCGGAACGCCATCTGCGAAGGCATCTACACGTTTAGCGGATCATCTGGCGTTTCAGAAGCGCTGGGCCGACCCGCCGCGTTGCGTTTCCTAGGAGCCTGTTTGGTCTCGATGGGATGCCCGGTTCCCCGGCTTCCCATCCAGTCTGCTAAGTTTCGCCTCCTCCCCTAACAGACATCAGGGATTTGACGTTGCTGTCAATTAAGCAGCAAGTGCGAGCTCGTTAGAGTCTGCATTTATTTGTTTTGGGCGGCTTTTTTAAGAGGCCAACCGACCAACCTCTACGTGCAGCCAGCGCTTCAAACATTCCGTCGAAACCAGAACGCCCCCATTCGCTAAGCGATGAACAAAGTAATACGGCTTCGGGTTTATTCAATGAAAAATTTGCAAACGTTTGCAGGGATTGCCTTGCCCGCGCGAATCTCCGGATTCCTCATCTGAAGGCGGCCGCACTCGGCCTTGCTCACGCCTTTTCAGCTTCGGTAATCACGGAAGCCACGCCAATCCTACCTATTTTCCTTTTCCTGTTCACGGATGACCAAGGCTTCGACACTAGCAGCCTGTCGGGCTTAGAGATTTTCCGAAAACAGGTCAATGACATCAAGGCGGGTTGATCGCAGCCTTCGAACACCTTCGCTGGCCGTATCTTTGCCGCGAAATAACTGGACGGAAAATACCACGAGCTGATCACGATCCAGCGGGGTGAAGAATAGATCACGCTGAGTTTGGCGGAGTGAGAGAGCGTTACAGCTTTTCCCCTTTCAGTGCCGAGCTTCCATGCCTATTCTCCGCTCAGGTCGAAAGGCAACTGTCCGTCATTTTCCTACCAACATGAAACCAAGATCCATCCTCTCCTGTGCCCTGGTCGCCACCCTCGGCCTGCTGTTCATCACAAACGCGGATGCCCGTAAGATCAAGGACATGCCCAATCCGGACTTCACCAAGGGCGAGAAAATCCCGGAAGGAGCGGTTCACGACTGGACGCTTGGCGCCACCGGTGCACGCGGATGGATCTACACCGACAAGATGAGCACCGGCAAAGCCCGCCAAATTTACATCACCGAGGTCGCCAAGGGATCGCCTGCGGACGGCTCTCTGAAAAAGGGCGATGTGATTCTGGGACTCGGCAGTAAGCCCTTCGACTCCGATCCACGCATCGCCTTTGGCCGGGCCCTGACCGCCGCCGAATCGGATGCCGGTAAGGGCAAGCTCGACCTGCTTCGCTGGCGTGATGGCAAACAGGAAACCGTGACAGTCCAGCTCCCGGTGCTCGGAACATACAGTGCCACCGCTCCCTACGATTGTCCCAAGTCGAAGCGCATCTACGAGCAGGGCTGCAAGGCGCTAGCGGAAAGAATCCAAAGCCCTGATTACAAACAGAACCCGATTTCACGCTCGCTCAACGCCCTTGCCTTGTTGGCCAGCGGAGATGAAAGCTACCTGCCCATCCTCAAGAAAGAGGCCGAGTGGGCTGCCAACTACCGGGTGGAGAGGTTCAGCGTGTGGTATTACGGTTATGTGATCACTTTCCTCGCCGAGTATGTCATGGCCACCGGCGATGATTCCGTGCTGCCCGACTTGCGGGAACTCGCTCGGGATTCGGCCAAGGGGCAGAGCAAGGTCGGCTCTTGGGGTCACAAGTTCGCCGGCGATGACGGACGTTTGGTTGGCTACGGAATGATGAACGCTCCCGGTGTACCCCTGACCATCGCTCTCGATCTCAGCCGACGCGCCGGCGTCAAGGATCCCGAGGTTTCCGAGGCCATCGAGCGCAGCGCCAGACTGCTGCGCTTCTACATCGGCAAAGGTGCGGTGCCCTATGGCGATCACCACCCCTGGATCCAGTCGCATGAAGACAACGGAAAATGCGGCATGGCCGCTGTGCTCTTCAACTTGCTCGAAGAACCGGAAGGATCGGAGTTCTTCTCACGCATGAGCCTGGCCGCCCATGGGCCGACGCGCGACACCGGTCACACCGGGAATTTCTGGAACATCGCCTGGGCGATGCCTGGGGTGAACCAGTCCGGTCCGCAGGCCACCGGTGCCTGGATGAATGAATTCGGCTCCTGGTATTACGATTTGGCGCGGGGGCACGACGGTCTCTTCCGCCACTTGGGGCCGCCGCAGCCCAATAACGACTCCACCGCCAACTGGGACGCCAGCGGCCTCTATCTGCTTGCCTACGCCATGCCGCTTCAAAACCTGGTCGTTACCGGCAAGGTCGAGCCAACCACTCCCCAGGTGAGTGCGGACGAAGCGCGATCCATCATCAATGACGGGCGCGGCTGGAGTCCTGCGGACAAATTCAGTGCCTACGACAGCCTGCCGGGTGACACCCTGATCGAATGCCTGGGTTCATGGTCTCCCGTCGTGCGCGAACGCGCCGCCATCGCGCTTTCCCGAAGGAAGGAGATGGAGGTCGGGCCCATCATCGCCCTGCTCGACAGCCCTTCGCTCGAAATCCGGCTCGGCGCTTGTCAGACGCTTGCCCAGTTCAAGGGCAAGGCCGCTCCCGCCGTCCCCAAGCTGCGCGAAACCCTCAAAGCCGATGACATGTGGCTGCGAATCAAGGCCGCGGACGCCCTGGCTGCCATCGGAGACGCCGCCAAGCCAGCCATCCCCGAGATGCTCGACATGCTGATCCGCGAACCGGGCCCGGAGGATCCGCGTGCCATGGAGCAGCGCTACTTGTGCTTCGCCCTCTTCGGAAAGTTCCTCTCGAAATCCATCGAAGGAGTCGATCGCGAAAAACTTCTCGCCGCGATGCGCGCCGGCCTGCAAAACGAAGACGGCAGGGCGCGCGGCGCCGTCACCGGTCTCTACAAGCATCTCACGGACTCCGAGATCGAATCCCTGATGCCCTACATCCAACGATCGGTCGTGGAGCCCTCCACCAGCGGTATTATGTTCTCCGACGGCAGCCGCATGGATGGAATGAAGATGCTGGCTGAAAACAAGGTCGAGGGCGGTATCGACGCCTGCATGTATTGGCTGACCAACCAGAACCACTGGGGCAGCCAGAAACGCACTCCGCAACTCCTCGATATCCTACTCAGTTACGGGGTGCACGCCAAGCGCACCATCCCCACCCTTGAAAAGCTCGCCGAAGAATTCGACGCAGGCATCCCAAGCTATTTCCCGAAGAAACTGAGCAAGGACAAAGCCCGCTACGTCCGCGAAGCCATCGAGAAGCTCAAGACCACCACCGACAAGCCGGATCTCCAGTAGAGCGGAGCCGGGCCAGTCTCTTTGCCGCATAGGCAGCAAATCGGTCCGGGGTGACTTGATGAAGAGATGTGAACGCGCATTGCGCCCTCTTGTGATCTTCCGAAAAGTCTGCCTTGGGTCACGCAGCCAGACAAGCTCGGAAAACGTGACGATTTTCAGTAGTCTTGCGCAAACCGCAAAGCTCCAGAAGGGCAACGTGCTCAATCTTTTTGAGTCGTTGTTCGGGAGTAATGTTGGCCACGCTCACACCCGGATTTTCCCGAATACCTCATGAACGAAATCAGCTGAACTGTTACGCTCTGGATGGATTTATTCAGTTTCATATACCGTCAGCGCTTCTGGGCGGACCTTCCTTAAATTCGCCCTATGAAGTCTGAGGTTTACAATTTTGAAGCGATTCCACGCTTTCACTTCCATAACACGGTGCAGCCCGGCAACCGCTCCTGAAAACGGGCGACAGCTGGAGACGTGACCTTCGTGTGACGCACATCCAGCATCTCTAGGGATGGCAATTCCAAGAGTTTTTTAAGCCCCTGATCCGTTACCTTGCTACCAGAGAGATCCAGAGCTCGAATCACCTGATATTCAGAATGATTCCCGCAAAGCGCCACGACACTGTGCAAATCGACATCGCCAACCTGCGGGTCGGTGAGCTTCACATCCACCGCTCCCGATGGTGATAAGACGATCTTCCCACCTTTACGTTCGATCTCTTCCTTAGGGGTTCCCAGACTGTGCGGTAGCAGGCAACTGCTGAGCATCGCCACAGCGATTCCCAGAAGCATAATGGCGTTTACTTTTTTGGTCTGGTTCATCTGATAGCGCCAGGAATGCGTGTCATCGTTTAGAACGATGGACCTTGGATGAAAGTTGTTGAGCGCAAGTGAAGCTGGGAAAGCGCGGACAGGACTGGTAACTTTGCAGCGGATTAGATATCCTTTTCCACTGTTACAACCATATCTGTGAATCGAAATTCTTCTTCTTTGCCTTTTTCGTAGATACTGACGGACATCCTATTTCCTTGTGCTTTATCACGCTTGGGATCACGCAAAATGGACAGGAGCTTAGCAGCATCATACTCGTCCTCGTTATTGCCGATAAAAACAAGCTTCACATCCGCTTCTCCTGACAGAGCGGTAAAAACGACCAGCGCTTTTCCCTGATGAATGGTGTCTGCATATTGCGCCGATTCCTTGTAAATTTTGGAAAAAAGTTCATTGCCGTCCTTGTCGCTAACCGTTAGCAAGGCCTGCTGCAGAATTCCAATTGTTCCGACACTGGTGATATCCAGTTTCGCAATCTTTCCATCTTCGGTTTCTGCAAGGCAAACCGTTCCGGCCATAACCGGAACAGCAGAGAGAGTCAGCCAGCAAAAAACTATTGCTAAAGAGAGCCGCAGCGAAAAAAGCGGTCGTGCACATCTTATCGGATACTTTTGCAACAGGCGGTGATGGGCACCATTGCGATCAGGGTCGATGTCTGGGTCGATATATGAAGAGGCTATTGCCATCTGTCTGTTTGGCTTCTTAGATTTAAGATAGTGGAATATGCGTAGTGAAAGCAAGCTGAAAGCAGGGCAAACGCATTTAAATTTTGAGTGTTTTTTCGAGGTAGGTGTTGTCCCAACCTGCGCGTTTCACTCGGCCTTCAATACCGCGCTTGTTGCTTGTTTCCAGGCGGGTGAGGTTCATCGCCAGCGCACGGGTGGTGCATAGGTTCTCGGCGTTGTGACCTGTTCTTGCCCGGCTTTCGTCCTCGCGATAAATCACGTCCAGCACCCAGTGGCATTGGTTTTCCACCCCCAGTGGCTTCTGACAGCTTTGGCCAGTGACTCCACTCCCAGCGGCAGGCTGCTGAGGTAATAGCGGGTTTCCTTTCTGATCTCTCCCTTGATCTCGGTTTGGGTCTCCACCATGCCGAGGATTTTCAACCCCTCCCATTCTCCACCGTCTTCAAACCACTCCATCCGATCGCTTTGGTAATAGTGCCAAGTGGTGATCCTTCCGTGGTCTTTTTCCATCACGCATCACGCTCTGGCTTTTGAGAAGTTTCGCCGCTTCGGGCATGGTTTCGGGCCTTTCACGGAACTTATGTTTTTCCTTCACCAGATCCTCAAGGTGTCGGCTGATTTCCTCATGCGCGATCTGGCGAATGTGTCGCGGACATCCCGTGATTGTCGGGATGTAATTACAAAGTACACCTTTATTATCAGGAGGTCACAAATTTAAATGCGTTTGACCTGGGACTGGAGCAGCTTTAACTGGAAAATCCACATCTCGATTCCGTAATTTGCCAAACACCCACAATCCTTCATACCTTAACTTAGTTTGGATGAGATTCTTGATCTTAAGAATGATCTGCTGATCGAAGCAAAAGCCGTGGCGGCCCGACGCCGGATCACCCTCGAAGACATTGTCACCCATGCACTCCGTCGGGAAGTTACCCCCGAAACTCATTTATCCCCTTCCGATGGGAAGCGATGAAACTACTGATCGGAAAATTATCTACCTTCTCGATGTCAATGTCCTGATAGCTTTGAGCGATACAACACACTCTAAATCAAAGACTTCCATGTCATTTTTTGAAAACCATGCGGTTTGGGAAGGTCGGGCTACATCCCCACTAACTGAAAACGGTTTCCTCCGCATTCTGGGAAACCCGAATTATCCGGGAGGAACGGGAACCTCAAAAGAGGCGCGCAGACTACTCAACACCATCACGTCGGCTCCCGGACACCGCTTCTGGCCCGACGACCTGTCTTTAGCCACAGATGACCTTATCCATGAGCTAGTAGCTTCCCATTTATGTCTCACCGACTTCTATCTGCTCTCCTTGGCAGTCGCCAACAAAGGCAAGCTCGCCACCTTCGACAAGCGCATCGACCTCTCCTTCGTTACAGGTGACGACCAAACGATCTTCACCTTGGAGGCACTCGGGGAATGATCGAACGATGCGCAGCACCTTCAAACGTCTTCATACTCATGGGCGTCTCCGCCACCGGCAAAACCACCCTCGGAAACGCCCTCGCCGAAGCCACAGGCGGCAGCTTTTTCGACGGCGATGATTTTCATCCCGAATCAAATCGGCAAAAAATGGCAGCGGGAGAACCTCTCACCGATTCTGATCGTCGCGAATGGCTGGGAACCCTCGCCGACCTCGTTGCAGTGCGATCGGGAAAACCGCGACCCACCTTCATCGCCTGCTCCGCCTTGAAAGAGAGCTACCGGAAAATCCTTCGCTCAGAAAAAACGGACCTCATTTTCCTTTTTCTAACTGCCGCCCCCGAAGCCCTCCGCCAACGCATCACCGATCGTTTCGAATCCGGAGATCACTTCATGCCTCCATCCCTGCTCGACTCCCAACTCGAAGCCCTCGAACCACCCGAGCAAGCATTGGAGATGGAAGTCTCCAAACCCATCTCCGAACTGGTCGCCCTTTTCCTAGAGCATTATTCTCAGTAAGACCTGACAAAAATATCTCTTCCTTAGAGTTTAAAATTTAGAATTTAGAATTTATAGTTTCATGAACGAACTGACGATCCGCGGTGCCCGCCAGCACCATCTGAAAAACCTCACGGTCGCCATCCCGAAGGGAAAATTCACGGTAATCACTGGGCCATCCGGCTCGGGAAAATCATCCCTCGCCTTCGACACGCTCTACGCCGAAGGCCAGCGACGCTACGTCGAATCCCTCTCCGTCTACGCCCGCCGATTCCTAGCGCAGCTCGAAAAACCCGACGTCGATTCCATCGAGGGACTCAACCCCGCGATCGCCATTGAGCAACGCGTCGGCGGCCTCTCCCCGCGCTCCACGGTCGCCTCCGCCACCGAGATCTACGATTACCTCCGTATCATCTGGGCCGCCGCTGGCATTCCTCACGACCCGGAAACCGGCGAAGCCATGACCCGCATGGGTCCCGCCGAAATCATTACCGAACTCTCCAATCAACCCGAAGGCTCCAAGCTCATCCTCCTCGCCGCCATCCCCGAAGAGGAAACCGCCGAACCCGAACGCCTTCTCGGTGACCTCCAGCGCCAGGGCTTCATCCGCATCCGCCTCAATGGTGAAATCAAGGAAATCACCGAAGTCACCCTTGATGATCCCGGCCCTCACAAAATCGAAATCGTCATCGACCGCCTCATCATACGCGAAGGCATCGAGTCCCGCCTCGCCGATTCCGTAGAGCTCGCGCTCCGCCTCTGCGGCGCCGAAGCCTGCGTTCTCCTCATGCATCCTGACGAAAAGGACTACCGTGAACTCACCTTCCAAACCTCCTACCGTAACCCCCGCACCGGAGAAATCTTCGGCGATCTCTCACCCCGTCACTTCTCCTTCAATACCCTCGAAGGCGCCTGCCAAGACTGCGAAGGTATCGGCTGCAAAACCTGCGGAAACCTCCGCCTCAAAAAAGAAATCCAGCACGTAAAGGTCCACCACAACCCCGGTCTCCCACTGATCACTGATCACTCGGCACTAGCCACTTCTTTAGGCATCATGCAATTCTGCCAACTCGGAATCTCAGAAGCCAAGCAGTGGATCAGTGAATTGAAATCCAGCCCCGCCCCCCTCTCCGAACTCGCCGGCGAAGTTGAAAAACGCCTCACATTTCTCGAAGACGTCGGCCTCGATTACCTCACCCTCGACCGTTCCTCCGGCACTCTCTCAGGCGGCGAAGTCCAACGCATCAAGCTCGCCACCCAGCTCGGTGCCGGCCTCTCCGGGGTCATCTACGTTCTGGACGAGCCCTCCATCGGCCTCCACTCCTCCGATACCGCCCGCCTCATCACCGCCATCACCCGCCTCCGTGATATAGGAAATACGGTGGTCGTAGTAGAACACGACGAAGACATCATCCGCGCCGCCGACCATCTCATCGACATGGGTCCCGGAGCCGGCCCGCAGGGCGGCGAAATTCTCGCCGAAGGAGATCCACTCACCATAGACAGCCCGACAGGGAAGTGGTTGCGGGGGGAGATTCCACGATTTTCGCCAGAGTCCAGAAGCCAGAACCCAGAGTCCAGATTTATTACGATCCACGGCGCCCGCGAGCACAACCTACAAAACCTAACCACCTCCATCCCACTCGGGCAGGTCGTCGTAGTCTCTGGCCCCTCCGGCTCCGGAAAATCCACGCTCATGAACGGCATCCTCGCCAAAGCTCTCGGAAAACATTTTCACAAATCCAAGGACGAACCCGGCGACCACGACTCCATCACCGGCATTGAGCACATCGAAAAATTCGTCCTCTGCGACCAATCCTCCATCGGCCGCTCCCCTCGCTCCAACCCCGCCACCTTCATCGGAGCTTTCGATCTCATCCGCGCCCTGTTTTCAAAACTCCCCCTTGCCAAACAACGCGGCTACGGCAAAGGCCGTTTCTCCTTCAATGCCAAAGGCGGGCGCTGCGACCGCTGCCAGGGCAACGGTAAACTCAAGATCGAGATGCACTTTCTCCCCGACGCATGGACCGAGTGCCCCGCCTGCCTCGGAAAACGCTTCAACCGCGAAACCCTCGAAATCACCTACAAAGGCAGATCCATCGCCGAGGTATTGGAAATGTCCGTCACAGAAGCCAAATCCCATTTCCGCCCCATCCCCAAACTCTACCGTTTATTAAACACCATGGAAGAACTCGGCCTCGGCTACCTCTCCCTCGGCCAAGCTGGAAACACCCTCTCCGGCGGCGAAGCTCAACGCCTAAAACTCGCCTTCGAAATTTCCAAACCCACCTCCCCACACACCCTCTACCTCTTCGACGAACCCACCACCGGTCTCCACTTCGGTGACGTCGAAAAACTGTTGGCCGCCATCTTCAAACTCCGCGACGCCGGCCACTCCATCATCATCATCGAGCACCACCCCGACGTCATCGCCACCGCCGACCACCTCATCCAGCTCGGCCCCGGCGGCGGAAAAAATGGTGGAAGCCTGATTTGAATGGTTTTCCCATTGGAAATAGTCATCAATTGCCGCATCTTCCCGACTCAGAATGAAAACAAGACTCCAAACGGCAATTTCTTCAGCCTTCGAAGATGTATCTTCGTCTTAATTATTATGCCAGCTTCTGGAAAGCCTCCCATTTCGGAACAAGTCTCACGAATTTTCCGAAAGTTACGAAGAATTGGCCGATCGACTCCATCGGCGGTCAGATAAAGCCAACCTTCTAAGGGAATACTTCAGTAACCACAAAACCGGCCCCGGCATATGGAAGTGGGATCATTACTTTGATATTTACGAAAAGCATCTCTCCAAATTTGTCGATCAAGAAATCACCTGCTTGAGATCGGCATATACAGCGGCGGAAGCCTCCAGATGTGGAGATCCTATTTCGGTGAACGATGCAGAATCTACGGTGTCGATATTGAGAAAGCCTGCAAAGCCTACAAAAACGATTTCACAACTGTTTTCATTGGAGACCAAGAAGATGTGAATTTCTGGCGAACAACCAAAGAGGCACTTCCTCCGATTGATATTTTGATCGATGACGGAGGGCACACGCCCGGACAACAAAGGGTGACCTTGGAAGGAATGTTGCCGTCTTTGAGCCCTGGTGGGGTCTATATATGCGAAGATATTCATCGGAAAAATAATGATTTTTCCGCATATGCCACCAGCCTCGTCGATCAACTGAATGACATGGGTGATCTGAATTCCTTCCAAAAATCAATCAATTCCATTCACTTTTATCCCTATTGCATGGTGATTGAAAAAAACGAAGTCATCAGAGAAAAATTGTTCGCACCTAAACAAGGAACCGAATGGCAACCTTTCTTCGATCAGGGCGATTCAGGAACCTGAGTAGACAGCTTGCCCCGGAGAAGATCCTGTTCGACCAATAATTGGTAACAGTCTTGGCCGAAAGGATTACGCTTCTTCTCCGTTCGCATACGATTTCTCTCACGGATGATTTCCCGGGTTTGCATTTGATCGATTTTTTCTGCCGTCGTCGCTTTCTTGTCAGAGGGTGGACGTTCCGACTCTTGACGATCCGAACCCTTCCATTGACTCTCGTAATCACTTTGCAGGGGAGGGCTTGAAAAAATAGGAACGTCCGAGATTCGGCGCGCAATCGTAATGATGTAGGTCGGGTGCCTATTGCATAATTCGACTCGTTTACCCAATATCCTCGGGTCGGCCACAGAGACCCAGTCTCCTCCCCGAACGGCCTCATGTAAAAAAACGTGCTCTATCTCGAAACCATTCTCCTTTGAGAAAATCCTGAAGATCAGATCCGGGCTGAATTGCCAGAATCCATGTCCCATAAAGTTGTTCGCCACGGTTATCTGCAAAAAATGCCCTCCGACCTGGACCATCTCCATGCAATTCTTGATTGCTGTCGGCACATCAAAGACATGTTCAAGCGAGCCTCCATCATAAACCGCTGAATATTTCTCCTTGAGAGCTTCTGGAATCGGTGAGTTCAGATCATGAACAATCGTCGCACCTTCGTAGTTGGAATAGTCCAGAGAATCGACACGCTCAGCTCCGAGCGAAGAAAAGAAAGATTCACCAAATTCGTTGTTAGCGTGCAATTCCTCAGCATCCTGATCGATTCCGAGAATCCTGAAAACCCTGTTCATCGTGAGAATATCGCGGGAAAGTCGTTGGCGCCCGATCATGATGAAATTGGTAAAATTCACACCCAACGATTTGGCAGTGCAAAAGAACTTCATTGATGCGGTATTAAGAGCCATTCGTTGTTTGTAGGTTGGCTGCCGTATATATCCAGAACCAAGACTAATATTTTCGAGGAAGTATTGATCAAAAATGTGACTGCGGAGCTCTTAAACCTCTGAATCCAAGGTATCTCGGTGACCCCATTGTTTCATCCCCTTGGCCCTTCCCAGCATTTGACCTGCAGAATTGGTGGAATTGACCAAATGTCCGGAACACGAAAATTTAGTGTTTCATCCCGCGCCGGACGTACATACCCTTCCGCCCCGTGCCCACAACCGCCATTCTTGCCCTCGAAGACGGACGCTGCTTTTCAGGAATTTCCTACGGAGCCAGCGGAACCACCACCGGAGAAATCTGTTTCAACACCTCGATGACAGGCTACCAGGAGGTCATCACCGATCCCTCCTACTGCGGCCAGATCGTCGCGATGACCTACCCGATGATCGGAAACTACGGCGTGAATCCCGCCGACAACGAATCAGCCGGTCCACACATTCGCGCTTTCGTCATCGGCGAGCTCTGCGAAATCCCCTCCAACTGGCGCTCCACTGAAAGTCTCTCATCCTACCTCGGCCGCCACGACATCCTCGGCATCGAGGGCATAGATACCCGTGCTCTCACCAAACACCTCCGCTCACTCGGAGCCATGCGCGCCTGCGTGACCACCGAACTTTCCGAGGAGCAGGCCGTTGCCGCAGCAAAAAATTCCGCACCCATGGAAGGTTCCGATTTCGTAAAAGAGGTCACCACCAAAGAACCCTACATCTGGACCGACGAGTCCCGCAAGTGGACGCTCCCCAATGTCTCCCTCGGCGAAGACGAAGCATACCGCGAACTCCCCGAGCCGAAATATAAGGTCATCGCGCTCGATCTCGGCCTGAAATACAATCAGCTCCGCATGCTTCGCCAGGCAGGCTTCGAAGTAGAGGTCGTGCCAGCCACCACCTCCGCAGCCGAAATTCTTGCGAAAAATCCAGACGGCCTGTTCCTCACAAACGGCCCCGGAGATCCTGCCGCCCTCGACTACATCCACGCGGAGATCAAGGAACTCATCACCAAGCTCCCCACCTTTGGCATCTGCCTCGGCAACCAACTTCTCGCTCACGCCTACGGCGGCAAGACCTTCAAACTCAAGTTCGGCCACCGCGGCGGAAACCAACCGGTAAAAGATCTCCGCTCCGGGAAAATCTCCATCACTTCGCAGAACCACGGTTTCGCCGTCGATCCGGACTCACTCCCCGACGACATCGAGGTCACCCACATCAACCTCAACGACAAAACCGTCGAAGGCATGCGCCACAAAACCCTCCCGGTCTTCTCCGTGCAATACCACCCCGAAGCCGCCCCCGGCCCGAATGATGCGGCATACTTCTTCGAGGAATTCGCAGCCCTCATCGAGGCGGGCAAGCGTTAGACCTTATTGGTTAGAGGTTATTTGTGAAGGCGCTTTCACATAATCCTGACACTCCGCGCGACAACTCTTCCTTGAGAGTTGAAATTTGAAAGTTGAAATTTATGAACACAGTTATCACCGGCCTCCAATGGGGCGACGAAGGCAAAGGCAAGATTGTCGATTACCTCACCGAATCCGCCGACGTCGTCATCCGAGGCCAGGGCGGCAACAACGCCGGCCATACAGTCATCGCCAAAGGCGCGAAATACGTGCTTCACCTTCTGCCCTCCGGCATCCTATGGGATGACAAAGTCAACGTTATCGGCAACGGCGTTGTCGTCGATCCCATCGGCCTCTGCGTGGAAATCGAGCGCATCGAAGGACAGGGCATCGTCATCGACCCGGAAAAACTTCTCATATCCGACCGCGCCCACGTCGTCCTGCCTTTCCACAAGGAACTCGATGCCGCCCGCGAAATCTCCCTCGGCGACCAGAAAATCGGCACCACCAAGCGCGGCATCGGCCCGGCATACGCCGACAAGGTCAACCGCTGCGGCCTGCGTATGGCTGACCTGCTCGACCGGCCTTTTACCGAAGTGCAGATCACCAAGCGAGTTTCCGAAGTGAACGAGATCCTGGAAAAATACGACCTCCCCACGTTCACCGCCGAGGCCGTGATAGCGGAAACCTACACAGCCTTCGAGCGCCTCCGCCCGCACATCACCAATACGATCCCCGTTCTCCACAAGGCGTGGAAAGCGAAAAAAAACCTACTCTTCGAAGGCGCCCAGGGCACCCTGCTCGACATCGATTTCGGCACCTACCCGTTTGTCACTTCATCCAACACCACCGCCGGAGGCTCCACCACCGGCACCGGCCTTCCGCCAACCGCCATCGAGGCAGTCATCGGCGTTTGCAAGGCATACACCACCCGCGTCGGATCCGGCCCTTTCCCGACAGGCGACGAAGGCCTATCCCAATATCTCCACGACCTCGGCCGTGAGTTCGGCGCAACAACCGGACGCCCCCGCGGCTGCGGCTGGCTGGACACCGTCCTGCTCCGCTTCGCCTGCATGGTCAACGGAGTCACCGGCCTCGCTGTCACCAACGTCGATGGCCTCGACGAATACGATGAGCTAAAAATCTGTATCGCATACGATGTCGATGGCACCCGCCACGAACTCCCGCCCGCCGACCGCTCTTTCTGGGATCGCGCAAAACCTATCTACGAATCCCTCCCCGGATGGAAACAGGACACCACCGCCTGCACCAGCTACGACCAACTCCCGGAAAACGCAAAAGCCTATCTCGCCCGCCTTTCCGAACTCTGCGACGCCCCGATCGCCTTCGTGGGAGTGGGTCCTGACCGTTCGCAGACATTAAAGAGGTAAATATCCTCATTTTGATGCATTATTTTTCTTGATATGATGCATTACGCATCATATCTTTTCTTTCGCATGAGAGTCACAGCAGACATTGATGAAACCATTTTGGCAGATCTCTTGAAAATGACAGGAGACAAAACCAAAAGTGCGGCAATCGCCCGGGCGGTCAAAGACTTCGTCAATAGGCAGAAGTCAAAAGAGTTCGGTCGCATGATCCGCGAGAACGCCTTCGACTATCCTGACACGGTTCTGGATGAAAACGGGCAAGACGTGGCCAATCCCGTTCCCGACCTCTACAACTAACCTGACAAATGGTTCTCGTTGACTCCTCCGCTTGGATCGAAGGGTTCCGTCAGAAGGGCCGAATCGAGGTCAAATGCGCGATCGAGGCCCTGCTTGGTGCGCAAAAGGCTCTCTGGTGTTCACCAGTCCGTCTCGAGGTGCTCGGAGGTGCCCGAAAAACGGAGAAGCGGAAGCTCGCCGGGCACTTCCAAAGTCTTCCCTACCGCAGATGCACGGAAGAGGATTGGGATCGATCCGTGGCGCTTGCATGGAAACTCCGGGGTGAGGGTCTGAACCTCCCATGGATGGACATCCTTATTGCTGCCATAGCCATTCATGACCGGGTCCGCATTTTCACATTGGACAAGCACTTCGAGCAAATCGCAAACTTCGTCCCCCTCAGCCTCTACCAGCCGGGCTACGGCGGTTCCTATCAGGAAGAAGAGAAATTCTAGACTTTGCCAACTCCGGAAAATGTAGCCTTACTGTCAGCTGGGAAGCGCAATTTCCTCTCGATCCGATTCTTTTTATGCAACACATCGCAATCATCATGGACGGCAACGGCCGTTGGGCCAAAGAACGGGGATTACCCCGCGCCGAAGGTCACCGGGCTGGTGCGGAATCCGTCCGCGAGGTAATGGAGGCCTGTAAGGAACTGGGCGTCAAATACCTCACCCTCTATGCCTTCTCTTCAGAAAACTGGAACCGCCCCGAAGCTGAAATCGAAGCCCTGATGACGCTTCTCGACCGATTCCTTGATGAAAAGGCCGAGGAACTCGATAAACAGAACGTTCGCCTCCAAGCCATCGGACAGCTTGAGCGACTGCCACAATCCACGCGCGACCGCCTTGCGCGCATCCAGGAACACACCAAGGACAATGATTCAATGACCCTGGTTCTGGCCCTCTCATACGGAGCCCGCGAGGAAATCATCGCAGCTGCCCGCTCCATTGCCGAAGCTGCCGTTTCAGGCGAAATTTCTCCCGAGGACATCACCTGCGAGCTATTCGCCAACCACCTCTACACCGCCGACATTCCGGATCCCGACCTACTCATCCGCACCTCCGGAGAAATGCGTATCTCCAATTTCCTGCTCTGGCAGATCTCCTATTCGGAGATTGTCATTGTCAAAAAGATGTGGCCGGACTTCCGCCAAGGCGACCTCTTCGCCGCCGTCGAGGAATACAAAAAGCGCCATCGCAGGTTCGGAGCATTGTAATACAATGCCTACTGGAGAGCCGTGTCTGTGACCGGCTGCGCATGTGAAGAAGCCGGCAATCGGCAGGCTCACGCCATAGGTTTCTTATCCAATCCCAAATACCTCCGTATCCCCTTCCTCACGTCATTCACAATCAGGAAAAGCATAGGTAACAGAAACAAGGTAATCCCCGTCGCGAACACAATCCCGAACGCTAGCGAAGCCGCCATCGGCTTGAGGAACTGAGCCTGAACCTCCGTCTCCATCAAAAGGGGCGCAAGACCGAAGAATGTGGTCAGTGAAGTCAGCAAAATCGCACGGAAACGGTTCTTACCTGCCAGAGCCACCGCCTCGTGCAGCGGTTTCCCCTCATCCTGCAAGTCGTTCACCCCGCAGACCAGCACCAGCGAATCGTTCACGACCACACCTGAAAGTGCGAGAATCCCGAACACCGAAAGGATCGAAATTGGAATCCCCATCATGTAATGCCCGAGCAACGCGCCGATAATCCCGAAAGGAATCACCGACATGATGATCAGCGGCTTCAGATAACTGCGCAGTGGAATTGCGATCAGCACGTAAATGAAAACGATGGAGAAAACGAATCCGACAAGCAACGACTTCAGAGACTTCTTCCGCTGTTCGACCTCGCCACTCTCTGTAATCGAGATCGACGGATACCTCGCAAGAAACTCCGGGAAAAACTTTTCATTGAGGCGCGTCACCACCTCATCCGACGAAGTCAGGGCCTTGTTGACTGATCCCTGGATGGTGACAACCCGTTTGTTGTCAATTCGCTCAATGGATGCCAGCGCATCACCGAACTCAGTATCCGCGATGACAGGAAAAGGAACCGCAGATCCATCAGGCGCACGGACCCGCATTTCCCGCAGTGTCTCCAATGAATCCCGCTGATCCTCCGGATACCGGACCATCACCCGGAGTTCGTCGCGTCCACGTTGCACCCGCTGCGCCTCGCGACCATAAAACGCATCCCGCACTCCCTGCGCCAGATCGCGCCGGGTGAAGCCTGCGGCTTCACCCTCCGGCGTCACCGAATAGGTGATCTCCGGTTTGCCCGATTTAAAACTATCACTGATATCGAAGGTCCCGGGATAAGTCGCAACCTCTTCGGAAAGCTCCTTGGCAGCGGCTTCAAGTTCCTCAAGATCGTTGCTCTCAAGATTGATTGCGAGATCACCGCCGGGAGGCCCCGCTGTCGCCTTGAACGAAAGCGAACGCGCACCCGCGACCCGTCCAACAGCCTCCCGCCAGTCTTTCACAATCTGCTCTGAAGAAAGACCCTCACGTGTCGTCGAGCGCGTCAACTCAACAGCCACCGAGGCATCCGTATTCGTGCTCGCGGCGACCTGGATCTCCAAGAACGGATTCTGGCCGAAATCTTCCTCATACTTTTCTCCGAGGCTTCGCGCCGCATCGGCAATCCGCTTCGCCTGACTGTGAAGATAATCGACCGACTGCCCCTGCTCCAAGCTAAGGTTCGCGCTGGCGTCGTCATTGTAAATGTTTGGGAAAAACACGAAGCGCAACTGACCAGCAGGAAACAACCCTATCACGAGAATGAAAATCGCGATGAACGTCGCAAGCACTGCGTAGCGCCATGGCATCGCCCGCTTCAACGCAGGTAGATAGAACTTCGTGATGAGAGCTTTCAGTCCTCTGGAAATCGCATTTTGCACTCGGACAAAAGCCTTCGAAATGAAATTCTTCGGCTTCCTGTGGACGTTGATGTGCGCGAGGTGGGCGGGAAGAATGAGCTTCGATTCGATCAGGGAAAAGATGAGACAGAAAACCACGGTCGTCGCGATCTGACCGAACACATTTCCCAAGCGCCCGCTGACCTGCGTGAGAGGAAGAAACGCCGCGATTGTGGTGATGACTCCGAAGGTAGCCGGAGTGACCACCCTACTCACGCCGCTGACCGTCGTTGCGATCGCGTTTTCATCACCGTCACCCTTTTCCTCTTTCTCCGAATAAATGGATTCACCGATGACGATCGCATCGTCCACCACGATTCCGAGAACCACCAGGAATCCGAAAGCCGAAATGATATTAATCGAAAGGTCCAGCCCGGGGATCGGGAACAATGTCACCGCGCCCGCCAATGAAACAGGAATCCCCACCGCGACCCAGAATGCCAGTCGCAGGTTGAGAAAAAGCATCAGGATACCAAGCACCAACCCGACACCGATAAATCCGTTCTTACCCAACAGGATAAGCCGGTCCTTGATTTTCGACGAGCCGTCCAACCAATAAGCTACCTCCACGCCCTCGGGCAGATCCTTGCTCTTGAAATTTTCGACCACCTCTTTCGCCTGCTTCACCGCCTTGACGATGTCGTCGTTGCCCTCGGTGACTACTTTCAAACTCGTCGTCGGTTCACCACGGAACCGGTTCAGAAATTTCTGATCCACAAACGCGTCGCGCACGTTCGCCACATCTTTGACGAAAATTCGGGTGCCATCGGAATTTGTCCGTACCGGAATATTTTCAAAATCCGCCTTCCGGTATGCCTGGTCTCTGGCACGCAGGGAAATGTCACCCCGCACTGAGCGCACATCACCACCCCCGAGATCGACGGAATTCTCCGCAACCGCATCCGCCAGCTCCTGAAAAGTCAAACCATACCTTCGGAGCTGATCCTCGGACGGCTCGATGGAAATCTCGTAGTCCCGCGCACCGAAAGTCTCGACCAGTGAGATCGCTGGCTGGGCGAGCAGGTCATCGCGGATCTTTCTTGCTGTTTCTTTTCGTAAAGCTTCGTTCTCGCTGCCGTAAATCTCAATCCATAAAACCTGATTCTGGCGCTTCTCTTCCTTCACCACCGGTTTCTCTGCCTGCTCCGGTAAACTCGGAATCGCATCGACCTCGATCTTCACGTCGTTCAGTAACTTGGTGATCGGATAACCCTCGATTGCCTCGACCGTCACCGTCGCCTGGCTATCCGTACTTTCCGAGCGGATCTCTTCGATCCCGCTGATCGACTCCAGTGACTCCTCGATCTTTATCGCAACGCCCCTCTCCACGTTCTCAGGAGTCCCACCGCGGATTGGCACAGTGATCGTCACGGTCTCTGCCGCGAAGGCGGGAAAACCTTCTTTCCTGACGGTTAAGGCCGTGAAAATCCCTGCCCCGAGAATCGAGATCATCAGGATGTTCGCGACTACAGGGTTCGAGGCGAACCAGGTGATGAAGGGATGCTTGTTCACTCGACTTCGGGTTCTTTCTCCTCGGTTCTGACTTTCATACCTGCCCTGAAATTACTCAGCGGACGCGTGACTACCCGCAACTCGCCCTGTCCGCCCTCCACCGGTGTGATGAAAACCTCTCCATCGAAAGAATGCACGCGCCCGGCATCGACCCGCCGGAGCTCGTCATTTTCATCCATCACCCAGATAAACTTGTCATCCACGTAGGCCGCCTCGGGAACACGATAGGAATCCGGGATCGGCTTGGCCGTGATCGATGCGTTCGCAAACATCCCCACCGGCAGTGCCGTTTTCCCTTCGGCATACGGATTGATGACTTCCGCTACCGCAAACATCACTTGATTCTGCTGGTCGACGGTCGGCTCCATGCGAATCAGCGTCGCCTGCCACTTCTCACCGGGCATAAGCGGACTCGTTAGCTCCGCCTCGGTCGGAATGCTCACCCTCGCACTCTGACTGGCGGTAAGCGGAAGCCGGATCTCGACTTTCTCCGTCGAAACCAAGGTCCCCAAAGATTCCTGCGGAGACGCTTGGTTTCCCGGCGAAGCCTCTCGCGCGATAATCACCGCCGGGAAAGGTGCACGAACTTCGGTCCGCTCAAGATCCGCCCGCGCTTTCGCTATACTCGCTTTAGCGGAGGCTATACTCGCCTCCGCTGCCGCTAGCTGCGGTTTTCTCAAAACAAAATCCGATGCCTTGGAAATATCCCTGCCGGACGCTTTCCAATCACCCGATGCCTGCTCCGCACGGATCTCTTCCTCGGCGAAAGTCCGCTCGGCAACCGTGAGATTCGCCTCTTGCTGTGCAAGTGCTGCCTCATAATCCGTCGGATCGATTTTCACCAACAAGTGCTCGGTATCGACTTTCTCACCAACCCGGAACTTAGGCGAAACGAAAGTAATTTTTCCACTGATCTGCGGCGTCAAAGCGGTCTCAAAATAACTACCAACCGTCCCGTAGCTGACCACCGGCGGCATGTGATCTTCCGGTGAAACCATCGCCAGATTCACCAGTGGCACGACAGGCGGTGGCTGCTGGCTTTTCGGCTTGGGCTTGAGCGTGCCGAGAAATTTGAAACCCGTGATCGCGAGCACGACGATCGCGAAGGGAATGATGATTTTAAGAGCGATTTTCATGGCGTTCAGTAGGCCTTGCCCAATGCGAGAGCGAGGGCGACCCGGTTCTGGTATCGAAGGTTTCGGAGAATGATCAGGCTTTCTTCAGCGGCAAAGCGGCGGCGTGTGGCATCAAGAACCGTTAGAATTTCCACCAACCCGGATTCGTAGTTCCTCAAGGTCCTCTCTTCAGCGGTGCGGGCGGCTTCAAGCGCCTTGATCGTGGAACTCTCCTGCTGCTTCAGGTAAAACTCCGAACCCAGGGAGTTTTCAACCTCACGGAACGCGTTGAGCACCGTCGACCGATAGATCGCCAACGCCTGCTTGGCTCGCGCATTCGCAGCTCCCAGTTCCGCGCGTCGGCTGCCACCATCGATTAACGGCGCGCTGAGATTCGCTGCCACAGACCAGACATTGAAATTGGAATCCGCAAGGTCACGCAAAGCCGAGGACTGCTGACCGCCACTAGCCGTCAAAGTAAACCGCGGGAACAGATCCTGGTGCGCGACTTTCACATTCGCGTCCGCCGCGACAATTCGCATGTAAGCTGCAAAGATATCCGGCCTGACCTCAAGCAGAGTCGAGGGAATCCCCGCTGCGACCGAGTTCTTCATCGACGGCCACACGGAAGCACTTTTTCCCGCATCCGGATAGGCCCCGGTCAGCGCCGAAAGTTGCCGCGCCGCCTGATCACGCGCGTTTTTTCTGGCACTGATTTCCGTGCGGGCGGTTTCCACATCGGTTTCGGCCAGACTCAAATCGCCAAGATCCGCCGTCCCCAACTCAAACCGACGATTCACCAAATCCACCGTACTCTGAAACGTCTTTAAACGCTCCCCCGCGAGATCACGCAGCTTCGTCTCCGCAACCAGATTGAACCACGCCTGCGCAGATTGTGCCGCGATTGACTGACTCGCCGCCGCATACTCCGCCGCGACCGACTCGCGGTTCGCCTCCGCCGCAACCACCCCCGCACGGATCCGCCCCCAGATATCAACCTCCCACTGCGCGTCCAGCGAAGCACTATACCGCTCGGTGATCGTCGAACCAAAATTAAAACCCGCTCCCGCTGAATTGGTCTTCCCACGGTTCGCTCCCGCGTTCGCCGTCAGGGAAGGGAAAAGCGCCGCCTGCGCATTTCGGGTATTAAAACCAGCCTCTTCCAGTCTCGCCGCCGCCGCGTCCAGATCCGGATTATATTTTTGCGAAAGGCGCATCTGCTTCCGCAGTTCCGAGTCATTGAAGACATCGCCCAAGCTAGCCACCAGATCGGGAACCGGTGCACGTCCACTGCGGTAACTGGCAGGAATCCCCAATCCATCCGCCGCACCATCCGCCTTCGAGCCGGGCATGGAAGGACACCCCGTCAGAAATAGCCCGCAAGCCACACAGATGATAAATACGCGGAAACAGACCATAAAACTTTTCTTTGAAAGGACGAAGTTCTTCTTCACGTTCCGAACTGACGCAAATTAGACGGCATCTGTATTTTTCAAATCACTTTTTTACCAAACTTCAAAAGCGCTCCCTTTCTCTCGGTAGGCTCCCAAGCCGTTAGCCAAAAAGCCCTCATTGATCAATATTCAACGAAAAAATCAGCCAATCCCGTCCGATTTGCTTGCCAACGCCCCCCCGAACCGATAATCCCCACAGACACTTTTAAACCCTATGACAAATACAACTAAACCAATACCGCTCACCCGTCACTTTCCTGCGGCAAAATCTATAGTGGCCTTCGCGATCGCCCGAACTCTTTAAGCCGGAAGCCCTGATATCTAACTCCTAAATCCAATACCATGAACGAAGACAAAAAAAATAAACTCATTTTCTGGGGCTGTTTCGTAGCCCTTATCACAACAGCCTTTGGCTTCATCAGCCGGATGTTCCTTCTCAACGAATGGGGTGATCAATTCGGGCTCGATGCGGCTGAGGTCGGACGACTTGCCGGAATCGGCATTTGGCCCTTCGCCGTCAGTATCATCGGCTTCAGCCTTTTCATCGATAAAATCGGCTACAAAGCCTCGATGATTATCGCCTTCATCGGGCATATCACATGGGCAATCATGGGTGTGACCGCCTACTTCGTCGGAAAAGATGGCAACAATGAGCTCGCTTTCCAACTCCTCTACTGGGGATCTCTTGTCCTGGCTCTCGGCAACGGAACGGTCGAAGCCTTCATAAACCCGGTCATCGCCACCGTGTTCAACAAAGAGAAAACCAAGTGGCTGAATATTCTCCATGCCGGCTGGCCGGGTGGATTGGTTATTGCCGGTATTATTGTTATCTTTATGGGCAATGCGGAATGGGGCGTGAAAGTAGGAATCATCGCCCTTCCCGCCATCGCATACCTCGTGATGCTCCTTCCAGTGAAATTCCCCGTTCACGAACGAGTGGCATCAGGAGTGAGCTACCGTCAGATGCTTTCCGAATTCGGAATTCTCGGCGCGCTTATCGTCGGCTTCCTAACATCCCTTCAGCTAATCGATTTCTTTTCAATCGATGGTCAGATCGATAACGGCCTCCGCATCTTCTTCATTCTCATCGGTGTCGCAATCGTGGCCGCTTTCGGACTGTATACCCGTTCAATGGGTCGCCCCCTCATGTTCTTCCTTGTTCTCATCATGATGCCTCTGGCAACCACAGAGATCGGAACCGACGGATGGATCACAGGAATTATGGAAGGCGTCGCGGAAGGGAAATTCCATCCCGGCTGGGTTCTGGTCTACACCTCGTTGATTATGATGATACTTCGCTTCAATGCAGGTCCAATTGTTCGTGTGGCAACTCCCCTCGGCCTCCTCATCATCAGCTCGGTTCTTGCAATCGTGGGTCTAATCACACTCTCAACTGCAACCGGATTGATCGCGATCTTCGCCACCTCCACCCTTTATGCCGTAGGAAAAACCTTCCTTTGGCCGACCATGCTCGGCGTCGTTGCCGAACAAACACCTCGCGGAGGTGCGCTCACGCTCAACGCGATCGCCGGCATCGGAATGCTTACGGTTGGAACTCTCGGATTCCCCTTTATCGGAGCGCTCCAGGCCAGCAAACAGATCGATGCAGTTGCCGACAGCAAGGTGGCTACGGAAATTCCGGGCCTTGTCGAAGAGGGGGAACTGACCATAACGGATCGCCGTTCGATTTATGAAGTCATTCATTACGAAGTAGTCGATCAGGCCGCTTTGGACGCAAAACTCTCGGAACTCCCAGATGAGCAAGCCGATGAGTTTAAAGCTGCTGTCGCCGAAACCAAGGGTGCTGCCAGCCAACGCGCACTCGGAGATATGGCCATGTTCCCGGCAATCATGCTTGTCGCCTACATCGCGCTCTTCCTCTACTTCAGGAGCAAGGGCGGCTACAAGCCTCACGTCATGGATGAAGAGGCAGGCGGCGGGGTCGAAGCCCCCGTCCGCTAAACGGATTCATCCACTGTTTTAAAAAACGGCGCACCTTTTCGCGGTGCGCCGTCTTTTTTTCCCTTGCCCGTCCCTCCACCTAAAGTCTGAAATAGCTCCAGATGGTAAGCCACCCAAAAAGAACATCAACTTTCCGAACCGAACGGACAAAGCGTGTTCCCATGGCTTTGAAATTCACTGTGTTGTTGGTGGCACTTTTCGCACCGCTCAACGCCCTCGCTGCCACCAAGGTCAACATCGCCGACGGCTTCGATTTTCCCGTCGGTAAACCTGATGCCGCAGGCTACTACAAAGCCCGCGGCCTCCGACTCCGCTCTCCGACCCATTTTGGCGAGGACTGGAACGGTCGTGCCGGCGGAAACAGCGACCTGGGAGATCCGGTTTACTCCATCGCCAACGGTGTCGTGACATTCGCTCACAACGTGCGCAAAGGGTGGGGGAACGTGGTATTGGTGCGACATGCCTACCGCGATCCTTCGAGTGGGAAAGTGAAATTTGTCGATTCGCTATACGGCCATCTGGACAAAATGATGGTCAAAACCGGCCAAATAATCAAACGGGGCGATCAACTCGGAACCATCGGTAGCAATTTTGGAATGTATCCGGCCCATCTACATTTCGAAATGCGCCACAACATCACCATCGGCATGCATCGCAACAGCGCACCATCCGACCTCGCCAACTGGGCGGACCCAACCCAGTTCATCAACAAATACCGCCGCCTGAACAGGGAATGGCGAAAAGTCGTTATCCCCACCGGGACCTACAAGGAATACGCAGGCTTCAAAGGCCTCTGACCGTGGCTCGGGCATCCTGCCCCAGGCCGTTATCCGGGCATCCTGCCCGGATCATTTTCCCTGATATTGTGAACTGAGCTATCAACGCGCAATCAGGCACCCCCAGCAAGTCATGACCATCTACACACTCAAAACCTGCGACTCCTGCCGCAAAGCCACCAAATGGCTCCGTGAAAACAAATTCATCTTCAATGAAATCGCCATTCGCGAGCAGCCACCTTCCTTGAACGAGCTAAAAAGTGCTCTCACCGATCTCGATGGCGAAATTCGCAAACTTTTCAACACCTCCGGCCAAGACTACAGCGCGCTCAATCTGAAAGACAAACTCCCGACCCTTTCCGAAAAAGACGCTCTTGCCCTTCTCACTTCCAATGGCAATTTGATCAAACGACCCTTCCTCACCTCAAAGGAAACTACCCTCGTAGGCTTCAAGGAGTCATTATGGTCGGACGCATTTCTCTAGCTAATTCCGGTTTTTCAGCTTTTCAGTTTTTCAGCTTCTACCCACCTTCCCTCCATGCCGATTTCCGATTTCGCCAATTCTTTCATCTGTGACCTAATCGCCTACGAACCAGGAAAACCTATCGAGGAAACCGCCCGTGAACTCGGGCTCGACCCCTCCGCTATCGTAAAAGTTGCTTCCAACGAGAACCCGCTCGGTCCCTCACCCTTGGCCCAACAGGCGATGCACGACGCCATCTCCCAGGCACACATCTATCCCGACGGCGGCGGCTACAAACTCCGCAGCGCGATCGCAGAAAAACTCGGTTTTGATATCTCCAACATCGTCCTCGGCAATGGCTCCAACGAAATCATCGAACTGCTCTGCCACACATTCCTGAACCGCGATGCCGAACTCATCGCCGCGAAACACGCCTTCGTCGTCTACAAACTCATGGCCACCCTCTTCGGTGCGAAATACATCGAGGTCGATGATCCGGATTTCATCCACGACCTCGACGCGATGGCCGCCGCGATCACGGAAAACACCCGTCTCGTCTTCATTGCCAACCCGAACAACCCGACCGGAACCCAGGTCACCCAGGAAGCCATCGATTCCTTCGTGAAAAAACTTCCTCCACACGTCATCGCCGTATTCGACGAGGCATACTTCGAGTTCCTCGACACCCCACCAGACGTCCTGAAACACATCCACGCAGGCAAAAACGTCATCGTCCTCCGCACCTGCTCGAAAATCCACGGCCTCGCCGCACTGCGCATCGGCTACGGAATAGCGCCGCAGTCCATCACTACTCTACTCCAGAAGGCCCGCCAGCCTTTCAACACCAACGCCCTCGCACAAGTCGCCGCGCTTGCAGCGCTGAACGACGAAGACCACATTTCAAAAACCAAGCAGGTAAACCGCGAGGGTCTGGTTTTCTACGAAAAGGCGTTCACCGAGCGTGGCCTGAAGTTTGTCCCATCCGTCGCCAATTTCATCCTCGTGGAAGTCGGTGACGGCAACCTTGTGTTCAGGGACATGCTCAAACAAGGGGTCATCGTCCGTGCCATGGCAGGCTACAAGCTGCCGGGCTGGGTGAGAATCTCCATCGGAACGGCCGAGGAAAACAAACGCGCACTCGAAGTCCTAGATTCCGTGCTAACCACTGATCACTGATCACTGATCACTGTTTACTTTTCACTCTCTTCCTCCAAAGTCCCCCGCGTTATGAATTTCAAAGGAATCCACACCGCCCTCATCACCCCGTTCCGCGACGGAAATGTCGATACCGAGGCCTTCCGCTCACTGATAGAACGGCAGATTTCCGCAGGCGTGAACGGAATCGTCCCGGTCGGCACGACCGGTGAATCGCCCACTCTCGGAGCGGAAGACCACATCGAAGTCATCCGTCTTGCCGTCGAGTTCGCAGCCGGTCGCTGCCATGTCATCGCCGGCACCGGAGCGAATGCCACTGCGGAAGCAATCGAACTCACCAAGGCCGCTGAAAAAATCGGTGCCAATGCCACGCTCCAAGTCTGCCCATACTACAACAAGCCTTCGCAGGAAGGACTCTACCTTCATTTCAAAGCAATCGCCGACTCCACCTCATTACCGGTGATGCTCTACAGCGTCCCTGGTCGCTCAGGTATCGAAATCGCACCGGAAACGGCGGCACGCCTCGCGGCAGATTGCTCCAACGTCACCGCGATAAAAGAAGCTGGCGGCTCGGTTGATCGCATCAACCAGCTTGTCCAAGCGCTGCCCGATGGTTTTGGTATCCTTTCCGGCGACGACCCACTCACGCTTCCATTTATTTCCTGCGGCGCGAACGGTCTCGTTTCGGTAGCCTCCAACCTCATCCCGGAAGTGATGACTCAGTTGGTCGGCCACTGCTTGAAAGGCGAGTTCGCCGAGGCTCTGGCCATGCAGAAAAAATACTACCCTCTGATGAGAGGTCTGATGTCTCTGGACGTCAATCCTGTGCCGATCAAAACTGCCGTCGCATTGCAAGGCCACTGCACTGATGAACTGCGCCTTCCGCTCACAGCTATGACCGATGACAACCTGATCGCCCTGCGCGCACTACTGCGATCTTACAATTTAATCTAGCCCAACACAGATCAAATGAAAACCCCAAAGCTCTTCAGTCCGGGTCCCGTTGACGTTTCTCCGGAAACCTTCGCCGCAATGGCCCACACCATGATCGGACATCGTGGCAAAGACTTCGAGGATCTCTACGACTCGCTTCGCCCCGGCCTCAAAGAAATCTTCGGAACCTCCCGCCCCGTCTTTCTTTCCACATCTTCCGCATGGGGAGTGATGGAGGGCGCTCTCCGCAATCTCGCCAGAGAAAAGGTCCTGTGCCTTTGTTGTGGGGCATTCTCGGACAAGTGGCTCGATGTCGCGAAAAAATGCGGCTACGAAGCCGAGGCCATCCAGGTCGAATGGGGCGAAGCAATCGATCCCGAAGCCATCCGCGCGAAACTCTCCGAAGGCGGTTTCGACACCGTCACCTTCATCCATTCAGAAACCTCCACCGGCGTGCTGAACGATCTCCAGGAAATATGCAAAGTCGTAAAATCCTTCCCTGACACCATGCTGATCGTCGATACGGTCTCGTCTCTCTCCACCGTCGATATCGACATGGATGCGAACGACATCGACCTTTGTTTGGCTGGTGTCCAGAAGGCCCTGGCACTCCCTCCCGGCCTCGCACTCTTCGCCGTTTCTGACGCTGCCATGGAACGCGCGAAAACCATTCCGAACCGGGGCTACTACTTCGACTTCATCGAGTTCGCCAAGAATGATGAGAAAAGGAACACCCCGACAACTCCTTCCATCTCCCTCCTGTTTGGACTGCAATATATGCTGGGTGAAATCGCCAAAGAAGGATTCGCCGCCCGCAAAGCCCGCCACGCAAAAACCAACGCGATGATTCACCAATGGGGCGCTAAACACGGCTTCAAACTCTTCGCCCCCGAAGGAAAACGCTCTTTCGCCCTGACTTGCTTCGCGACCCCGGAAAATTTCGACCTCGCCGCCTTCATCAAGGAACTGAAAGCACGGCACAATTTCCTCATCAACGGTGGCTACGGAAAAATCAAAGGCACGACCTTCCGGATTTCCAACATGGGCAACGAGACCGAATCATCCATGCGGGAACTCATCGCAGCGATGGACGATGTCCTGAAAGACATGTGACTCACACATCAGCCGCGATTCAGAAGAACTGTTGCATTTCATCGCAATCGCGAAGCGCCATCAGCGCGAAGGCGTAGCGATCATTGCCCCAACTGGCTTTGGCCCAATCGCCTTGTTGGGTGACTAGCGGGTGATGCATGTCCGGTAGCTCACCGCCAACATCCTCGCGTAGAAAAATGATGAGATGAACCGTTCCGCCTTTTTCATCAAGGCAGATCAAAGAACCTCTTTTGCCATCCACTACCAACTCGCGACATCCGAGTCCTTTCAGGTGCTCTAGGCCCGGCGGAAACTTCAAATCCCCACATGGTAACCCCCTACTTTTCAAGTGGGAGACCAAGGTCCGCTGATTCGTTCCAGTCTGATCGAGACTGAAAATCGGCGACTCGAAAGCCCTGACGAAACCAGCTTGGACCGCGCTCACGGTGATCCGGTTATTTTGATTGTCGGCGATTTTCTCTTCAACCCCTCTATGGCTGACAAAGAAAAATGCGAACGCGATCCCTGCCGCCGCCGCCAATGGCATTCCGTAACGAATCCATGGCTTCGATGCGCCCTTCGCCATCGCCGTCCGCTCCATCGATTCGATCACACGCGCCCGAAGTCCATCAGGCACCTTGATCGACGACATTGCGTCGACTATATCCTGTTCCTCTTTCGGGTCGGCCTTGGCAAACTCGGAACCGTTCTGAACCATCGCCAGCAGCACACTCGCCCGCAGCCCTTCGGGAAGATTAACCCGCGCCAGACATTCTGCGAATTCCGCGTCAAACGCTCTCTCCTTCACCAACCATTCTCCGAGTTCACGGTCGCTCGTCGCAAGCTGCAAAGCTTCCGCGAAATCGTTGTCCTCAGTATCCGCACCATCCGGGCGGAAACTTCTAAGGACAAATTTTGCTCTCTCTTTATCCATGATTTTTTTTAAATAGTTCTGGATTCATATCCACAAGATTTTTCGGACCACTTGAAGGCTCTGACACCATTCTTTTACGCAACATATCCTTACCGCGCGATAAGCGCGACATCACCGTGCCGATCGGAACATCCAGAATATTCGCGATCTCTTTGTAACTATGCTGCTGGATGTAAAAAAGTGCGAGCGGGGCGCGATACATTTCCTCCATTTCCCCAAGTAACTCGACCACCCTATGCCCATCCATCTGCCGTTCCGCGTTTTCCTCGCTGCCAGGCTGTTCACTAACGAACCCCTCGTCCAGAGGCTCATCGGAAAAGCGCGCCATCTTTCTTCTCTGCCCCAAGAATTCGCGATGCAAGGTAGTGAAAAGCCAGGTCTTCGCCTTACTCCTATCTCTCAGTTGGGAATTCTTCTCCGCCCATATACAAAACGTTTCCTGAACCAGATCCGCAGCATGGTCCGGACTGCGCGTCAGGGAATACCCGAAACGATACAGCGCCTCGTAGTGGGCATCAACCAAGTCTGCAAATTCACTCATTATCAGAAGATAGGAGAGCAAAAGCCATCCGGCTATTCCGAAAAGTTCTCATCCTTGAAAAATCAGGCTTCCGCCCTGTCGTAAACGCCCTTGCACCCCGGCACGCAATCCGCTACGCAACGGGCGTCATGCCTATCGCAACTCCCGAACAATACGCCGCCATGCTCGATGCCGCCCAGAAAGGCGGTTACGCTTATCCGGCGATCAATGTCACCTCTCTCACCACAATCAACGGTGCCCTCAAAGCCTTTTCCGAATCGAAATCCGACGGAATCATCCAGGTTTCAACCGGCGGGGGCGAGTTTGCTTCCGGTACATCACTGAAAGACGCCGCCTTTGGTGCCATCGTGCTCGCCGAAGCCTGTCACCTGCTCGCCGAGAAATACGACGTGCTCATCGCGCTCCACACCGACCACTGCCACCCGGCAAAAGTCGAAGGCTTCCTCAAGCCTCTCCTGCAAGCATCCCGCGAGCGCATTGCCGCAGGCAAGGGTCCTCTTTTCCAATCCCACATGTTCGATGGCTCGGTTGTCGACCTCGACGAAAACCTTAAAATCTCAGTAGAGCTTCTCAAGGAATGTGCAGAACTCGGCATCATCCTCGAAGTTGAAGCCGGCTGCGTCGGTGGTGAAGAGGACGGCCACGACACCTCCGGCCTGCCGATCGACAAGCTTTACACAACTCCCGGAGACATGCTCCAGGTCTATGAAACACTCAGCGGCATAGGCCGTTTCATGTTCGCGGCCACCTTCGGCAATGTTCACGGCGCCTACAAGCCAGGTGCGGTGAAACTCAAGCCGACCATCCTCCGGGACGGCCAGAAGGCGGTCATGGACAAGCACGGCGCTGACGCGGAAATGGACCTCGTTTTCCACGGCGGCTCCGGTACCTCCAGCGACGACCTTCAGGAAACACTCGACTACGGTGTCATCAAAATGAACATCGATACAGATACCCAATACGCCTTCACCCGCCCGATCGTCACCCATATCTGTGAGAACATCGAGGGTGTGCTTAAGATTGACGGGGAAGTTGGTAACAAGAAGGCCTACGACCCGCGTTCCTACCTCAAAGCTGGTGAGCAAGGCCTCTGCGACCGCATGAAGCAGGCCTGCGACGAACTCCGCTCCACCGGTCACACAATCTTCGGAAAATAATGGAGAGCCTACTGGAGAGCCGTGTCTTTGACCGGCTTCTTCATTTCATCACTTAAGATTCACCAAAAAACCGGCCTCCTCTCGGAGCGCCGGTTTTTTTTATTCTCCCGTGAAGGAGTCTTTATTGATTCTCAAGAGCGGCGTTTCCAGGATTCTGAAGTGGTTTTCCCGTTTCCGGATCGATCCCGATCATCCTCCACACATCTTTGATCATTCGCAAAGTAGCCCGCCTCAAAAGCTCGTTTTCCCTCTGGGTGCCGTTCAGGCCTACATTGACCGAAGGCACGGCACCCTGTGGGGTATCCGCTGTGCCGACTTTGACGAATATACGCCGCTTCAGTTCCTGGATCGCCGCATCTTCGGTAGGCTGGTTAAAACCACTTTGTAAATCCGCGTCGATGACGATCTGACGCAGTAAATCATCGTCACTAAGACGCTCATCTATCAACTGGGCGAACGCCTTTTGGTCCTCCATCGGAATGCCCATCCTCAGGTTAAACGGTATCCAGATCGGTGCGGGCTTGGATGCGAAGTATTCCTTGCGGGCAAAATACGCCCCGCCACCCAAAAGAACCAGTCCCACGATCCCTAGCCCCACATATAACTTCCATCGTTGCATGTGCCACATTTATGCTGCATCTCCCTTCAAGCCAAGCCGCAAAATATGGATTATCCTCAAACCTCAGCCAGTCGTCACACTCTCCCGAACGGACTCACCCTCATTCTCGACCCCGACCACTCAGCTCCGGTCATCTCCGTCCAGGCGTGGGTGGCGACCGGAAGCATTCATGAAGGCACGCATCTTGGTTCCGGACTTTCCCATTTTCTCGAGCACATGGTATTCAAAGGGACTCGCGATTTTTCCGCCGAGGAGCTCGCTCAAACCGTTCAGGCCGGTGGCGGCCATTGGAACGCCTACACGACGTTTGACCGCACGGTCTACTACATCGACGGCCCTTCGGATTCACTTGAGTCCTTCCTGAAATGCCTTTCCGGCCTGGTGTTTTTCCCGACTATTCCCGAGGCGGACTTTGAAAACGAAAAGGACGTCATCCGCCGTGAGATCGATATGGGGCTCGACGATCCGGATCATGCCTCTATCCGCCTGCTTCTTGCTACTGCGTTCACCGTAGATGCTCGGCGACATCCGGTCATCGGCCACAGGCACCTTTTCGATGAGGTCACATATCAGGATCTTACAACTTATCATCGCACTCGTTACACCCCGGATCGCACACACATCGTGATCTCTGGAGATTTCGATGCTGATGTAGCCAAGGCATTGCTCACCTCGCTCACCGCGGATTGCAGAATTGTCTCCGGCCCCGAGCCCCACATACAGCGGGATCCGCAACAGCTCGGACCTCGCGAAGGTTTTGAGAACTTCGATATTCCCACCAGCCGTCTCTGCCTCTTGTGGAAGACTCCCGCCATCGGCCACCCGGATATCCCCGCGTATGACGTGCTTGCGGCGATTCTCGGACGCGGGCGTTCCTCGCGGCTGCACCGCTCCCTCCGCGATCAAAGAGAGCTCGCCTTGGAAATTTCAGCATGGACATGGAACGGCCCCGATGAAGAGGGGATCATCGCAATTTCCGCTGAAACCCAACCGGAGAAACGCGACGAACTGAAAGCCGCCATCCTTACCGAGCTGGCAGATCTTCCGGCATCCTCGGTTGAGGATGAGATAGCCAAGGCGAAACGCCAGATCGCCGCCTCCCAGTTCCGCACCCTGACCTCGGCATCCGGCCGCGCCTCCGATCTCGCATCGAACTGGCACGAAGCCCGCGACCTGAACTTCACCCGCGCATACCTCGCCGAAATCAATTCCGTCACCGCCGCAGATATCCGCCGCGTGTGCCAGTTGCTTACCGAAAACCGCATGACCTTCACCTCGCTCGATCCGGAGGGCTTCGCTCCCAAGGTTGCTGAGAAAAAGGCCGCCACGATCCGGCACGGAGTCATTACCAAAACACTTTCCAACGGCCTGCGCCTCGCGCTCCTGCCCGACCACCGCGTCCCGCTCATCCATTTCCAAGCGGCCGCCGGGGCCGGGCTGCTCTCGGAAACTCCCGCGAACAACGGTCTCAATCAACTGCTTGCTTCAACCATCACCAAAGGCACCCTCTCACGCTCCGCAGAGGACATCGCGATGGAACTCGAGTCTCTAGGCGCGTCTATTTCCGCCGCCACCGGAAACAACGCTTTGCTTGTCCAGGCATCGGGACTCGCCGCGGACGCGCTCACCATTCTCGATATTTTCACCGACGTACTGATCAACCCATCCTTTCCCACGGAAGCGATCGAAAGGGAAAAGGCCTCGCAGCTCGCCGCCTTGGAGGAAGCCCTCTCGGATCCGCTGCACAACTGCTTCAAGCAGCTTCGGCACGCCCATTTCTCCGGCGATGGATACGGCCTCGATTCCCTCGGATCCATGGAAACCCTTCCGAAAATCGGCCGCCTCGATCTCGCCGCCCACCATTCGCTACATTTCAATGCCTCCAACATGACCTTGGCAATAGCTGGCGACTTCGATCCGGAGCACATGGCTGGTCTCATAGAAACCCATCTCGACACCCTCCCAACGGGCGAAGCATGGATGCCACCGGTATCCAAAATCGCGTCGGGTGAAACCATCGAAAAAACCCTCCCGAAAAAACAGGCGGTGCTGGCGATCGGTTACCCCGGCAGCGCCGTCGGCGGAGAACATCGCCACGCCCTAGCTTTCCTCAATGAATACGCCTCCGACATGGCCGGTCCGCTATTCGGGCGCATCCGCGAGGAACTCGGCCTCGCCTACCGAGTCGGTGCCAGCCAGTTCCTCGGCTACGACACCGGCATGTTCTTCTTCTACCTCGCCACTTCCCCCGAACAGATCGACCTCGCCCGCGAGGAACTGCTCAAAGAGATCGCTAAAATCGCAAGCGACGGCATCCCCGAAGACGCTTTTGAACGTGTCCGCGCCACCGCACTCTCCGGCGTCGCCATCCAGCAACAGTCACCCGCATCCAACGCCCGCCACGCCGCCCTAGACCTCATCTTCGGCCACCCCGCCGACGCCCACCGCCTCCTCCCGGAAATCTACCGCGCCCTCACTCCCGCCCAGGTCTGCGAGGTGGCGAAAAAGGTCTTTGCGGTGAAGCCCACCGTCTCGGTGATCATGGGGGAGAAGGCGTAAACCGCCGGAGGCTCTGGACTGCTGCGGTTCTTCATCCGCAGCTCTCAGGGTTGGTGTGTTTGAACAAAAACAGCAGATAACAACCCGCCCACCCCGATATCAACCCTCCCCCAAAAAGCTGGGAATAAAGAATCCCAGCAGTCCAGAGCCTGCGCCGCTCTCACACCTCAAAGTCATCCTCCACATTCACCCGGTCCACCTTGAACCGCCCCACGCTCTTCCGAAAACCCTTCGGCGCATTCTTCTCAAACCAACCCGCACTGCACCAGGGATACTCCGTCGCCACATCCACCAGCCCGTGCTTCACTGGATTCTCATTCACATACTTCAGCCGTGCCAGCAGCGAAGTCTGATGCGTGATGAAAGTGTCCCGGAAGTTCATCCAGACCCGCCTTCCTTCCGCACCGGTTATCCGGTTCACCTCCACCGCCGCCCTCCTGTGAAACTCTGCCAACCAAACCCGCAGCGACTCCCCGCTCCCCCTCGGGGAATCCGCCAGAAAATGGTAGTGATTCGAGAAAACCGCCCACGCCCGCAGAGTCCACCCGAACTCCTCCGCCGTCTTCACCAGAAGCCGGGTCACCGCCTCCAGCTTCTCATCCGTGTCAAAGATCCTCTCCCGGTGATACGTCGAGGCCGTCACGAAATAGACACCCTCATTGCACAACCAATGAGGAGGAGCATGCGGCCAAGGCGCTTTTCCCATTCCCCGATATAGCCCCATCCGCCCCCGACGCAAAGCATCTTCCGCCGGAGGCTCTCGGACTGCTGCGGTTCTTCATCCGCAGCTCTCTCGCAAGACTCCGCTAAAACCATCCCGCCCGGTAACAACCCCATCACCCCTGCAAACCAACCCCACCCCAAAAGCTGGGAAAAAAGAAGAATCCCAGCAGTCCAGAGCCTGCGGCGCTTATCGTCCCCTGCGCATGGCAAGCATCAGCCCGCCCAAGCCCAGCAACAACGACGCCGAGGGTTCCGGGATGTTCGAAAAGGTGAACGTGGGGGTGTCCGCTTCGTAGTTGAATACACCCTCAAACCCAACAAACCCATTGGCAAACGTGCCATTGGCGACGAGTTGCTCATTGGGGTCGGTCACGTTGTTTCCATTGAAATCGAGCATGTTGCCGAAGTTGAAGGTCAATGCCATCATGTCGTTGTCCGCGTCGTTGGAGTTCCATTGGTCGTAGTCGAAGCCTGGATCTCCAATATTGTGCGTAAGCGTGACCCTTCCTGTCGCGATCGCATACCCCACATTCCAGCCAAAGTTCACCTCACCGGTTGGCTCTCCCCGCACAGTAATCCCGACATTGCCCGCGATCTGGTTCAGTGTTTGTCCGGCGAAGGCTGGGTTGTGATCTTTTATGCCTTGGAGAACGGCTCCGTAGGTTCCGGCAAGATCGAAGGTCGCGGAATTGAAGATCGCATTGTCGTCGTTGGTGATGAAGCTCGTGACGCTCGTCAGCCCGGTGCCTTGGCTCAGGTTGGTCGCCACCGTAGCCGCTTCACCACTGGCTGTGCCCAGAACCCCCATGGCGGCGGCCAGCGCGAAGCCATTGACGGCAAGACCCGCCCGGCGCTGCAGTGCGCACGACACCCGAGGATAATCGATATCAGTCATAAAAGAATCCAAGCTCATCCAGCGCCGGATGCCAAGCGCCGATCTGGAATCCGAAAGATTCGGGGAAATGTGTATCCGCATCAGATGTCTCATCACAACAGCGCCGCAGGCTCTCGGACTGCTGCGGTTCTCATCCGCAGCTCTCTCGCAAAACTCCGCAGAAACAAACCCACCCGGTAGCAACCCATACCCCCCTACGAACCAACTCCACCCCAAAAGCTGGGAAAAAGAATCCCAGCAGTCCAGAGCCTGCGGCGCTCAAGCCACACATCACGCTGACCTACACCTCCCGGCATCTTTCCCCTTCCCTATCAAGGTCCCGCTTTGTAGGCATGGCCACCCCACCTTCCCCATTGCCCGCCTCCCGCCCCTCTGCTAACGTCCTCCCATGAACCAAGCCGAACGCCTTCGGGAATCCCGCTCCAAGCACTTGCTCACGAGCTACGAGGCCGCTGTGAAGCAGCTTCGCGTTTTCAGGGAGATTCTACCCATTACCAAGAGGAAATCGGAATCTTCCGAAGCCTCATTGAAGAGAAAGCCCTCCACTTCGGCTCCCTCCCGCCCGAACTAAGCCGCACCCCCGACGAGGAGGGTAACGAACATCAGGTTTGGTATCAGCCCCACGGCGATTCCTTCATAAAAGCCACCTGGCCGGACTTCTTCGGCATGCTCGTCATCCACCGCCACGACGAGGAACCCAAAGCCTCCCCAATCGCTTATCTTGAGCGCTGGGCGCTCCACAACGAACTCTTCGGCGACGGGGTGACCCTCCTCGACACTGTAGCCAAACTCTGTGGGTTTTCCACAAACCCGCCGTCTCCGTGACCATGGGGGAGATGGCGTAGACCGCCGGAGGCTGGCCTGCTGCGGTTCCTATCCGCAGCTCTCAGGGTGGGTTTGTTTGAACGGAAACAACAGGTAGCAACCTTCCGCTCCGGTGCTCGACGCTTACCCCAAGAGCTGGGAATAAAGAATCCCAGCAGTCCAAAGCCTGCGGCGCACTTCACGGAGCAGCCGTATCCGCGAGAGCTTTCGCGTCCGCGTCCTCGTTTTTCCCGTGGCGGGCACCGAGTAGTTTTGCGTTGCCCTTGTTCAGGGCGATGACGAGGAGTGTGGAGTTGCTCTTGGTATGGTCTTCCGGATCCTGGGCGATGACGCGGTAGATGATGGCGTAGGGGGTGAAGACCCCGTCTTTCGTGGTGCCGCGCCACTCAACGACATCGTTCTGCTTGCAAACGAACAATCCGCGCCCGGCCTGCATGGTGGCCTGGTAGAGATCGCTGGTGGTTTCCCCGAAACGGACGTCGGTCCAGCTCCGGGCATCGCCGCTGCGGTGGAGCAGCTCGTAGCCGCCCGTGCCCTTGCAGAGGTGCTCGAAGTGATCGATTTCCGGCTCCTTTTCCAGCTCGGAGGAGGAGAGGACTTTAACGTCCTTGAGCGCGGTGGAGGTGTAGACGGAGGTTGCTTTCTGCGCGAGGCAGGAACCGGCGAAGAGCAGGGAGAGGATGAGGTGTTTCATGGGGAAGGGGAGGTTCTGGAATAAGCATTTCAAGACTGCCGGGCTTACCGTGTGAAGGCGAGGGAAATCGGCGCACTCCCGTGTTGACATGCGCCATGAAGGGGCGCGAATCTTGCGCTTCATGGGTATTCTGGCTGTGCTCGCGCCTTCGCGGTTCGACCCTCTTCCTTGAAGTTTGGAATTTGAATTTTGAAATTTTAGCAATGAACACCCTCCCGCGCCCACCCATTTCCGATGTCGAATTTGTCCCGCCGCACTATTTCCGGAGTTTGGAAACTGAAGAAATTCGCATCGGTGATCGGCCGCTTGAGATGGATCTCGGCTGTGGAGATGGGTCGTTTCTCATCGACCTTGCGAAGCATCACCCGGAGCGCGATTTCATCGGGGTGGAGCGGTTGTTGGGGCGATGCAAAAAGGTTTCCAAAAAGATCAAGCGCAACGGTCTGAATAACGCCCGCATCCTCCGGCTGGATTCGAAATACGTGGTCGAGTGGTTGCTGCCGGAAGCTAGCGTTTCCCGTATCCATCTTTTATGCCCGGATCCCTGGCCAAAGGTCCGGCATCATCGTCGTAGGCTTGTTCAGATTCCTTTTCTAACAGAAATTAAAACCGCGCTTGCGCCGGGCGGCGAGTTCCTGTTCATGACCGATCATGAGGAATACTTCGAGTATGCCTGCGAGCAGATCCAAGAAAGCGGCCTGTTCGAGATCCTTCCGTGGACCGATGAATCCTTCTTCTATCCAAAAACCGATTTCCAGATCCAATGGGAAGCGGAGGGAAAATCCATGCATCGGATCAGGTGCGGGAAATAGAGGAGGCGTCTCTTTCAGCGCTTAGCTTCCAGCCTTGTCTCACTGCCATCGAGGAAACCTGCGATGACGAGTTCATCGTCCTCTCCGATGGTCAGGGTAAGGCCTCCGGTTTCCTGCCGGTCGATGATGGCGAAAGGTTCTTTGATCCATTTCTCGCTTTGGGCGGTCCGCGGTAAGTCCATCTGACTACCGGGGAGGCGCGGCAGGATGATTGCCTGAGGTTCGACGGCAGCAAGAAACGAATTGGTGAGGCTGAAATCGGTTTCATGAAAACCAGCGACAATAAGATCCGCGCGGAGGTCGATGCCGCTGGTGAGGAGTTCGTGCTCACTCCGGCGTCCTGCGTCACCGAGCCAAAGAATTTTCCAATCGCGCCAGTGCAGCATGAGAATCATCGACCGATCATCGGCGACCGATCCCACCGGAATATCGTGAGGCGAGAGCAAGACCTCGGCTTCCACCCCATTTCCGAAATCTAAAAGGTCGCCGGCACGAGGTCGGATGATTTTCATTTCCGGACCGCCCAGCTTTTCCCAACTGGCGGCGACCGAGCCTTCGGTCCGGTCCATGCCCAGAGCCACTTGCCGGATGGGAAACATTTCGGTCATGAGCTTCGCTGGAGCGACGTGTCCGGCATCTGCATGAGTAAAGACTATGGCATCCGGGTTCATGCCGAGGTTTTTCAGGGAGGGAGCCACCTCGCCCCTGAGGCTGAACCTTCCACCGGTATCGATCATCACTGCGGCCCTGCCGGGTGCGGCGAAGCAGGCCGCTTCCTCTCCGTAACCGAGATCGTAGATCACAAGGGTTTCTTCGTCGGGAGAGTTTGTCATGGCCCATGCGCCCGGAATGCTGGCGAACGCGTGTGCCGTTTCCGAGCAAGCGGTGGCGACCAAGGCGTTTTTACGGTTGAGGAAAACGGAAGCCTGTGGCCAAACGGGATGAACGATTGCCGAAACCAGTGATACGGCCAGCAGCACGTAAACCTGCATGACGAGGGCAACTGTCGCCAGGACCGAAACGGGCGTCACGATGCCGAAGTGGAACATGCTGAGCGGAGCCGATCCCACCGTCGCAGCAAGTGAAACCGCGAAACCTGTCGCCAGTTTTTGCCGAAAACTCAACCATTTCACCTGCCACCAGGACATCTCACTCTTCGGAAGCAGCTCCTCTTCTTCTGCTATCCAGTCGAAACAGCGCCGCGCGATCACCGTGCCGATTCCGATGGCCGCGACCACTCCGTAAGAAAGCTGGACTCCCGGCAGGCGCAGGATCCCGGGGTTCCAGAGAATTGCGAACAGCAGCACGGCACCCAGGGCGTTGAGCAAGTCGGAGCGCCTGCGCAACGTGAAAGCCATCAGGAAAACGGAACCCATCCACGCGGCCCGAACTGCTGCGGGGCCGCTGCCGGTGAGCCATACATAGCCGAACATCACGGCGATAATGGACGGAACCGCCCATCGTCGCGGGCAGCCACAAATACTCAGCAGTGCCCAGATCAGGCTTCCCACCATCGCCACGTGCAGACCGCTTACGGTGAACACATGCAGGGTTCCGCTTTCACGGAAATCTCTCACCAATTCCAGAGAATCCGGTGATTTTTCCCCAAGAACCACCGCCTGTATCACCATTGCCGGGGTTTTATCTGTCTCCAGACCGGCGACGATACTTTTACGAAATACCTGTTTAAACTCCGCTTTTTTTCGGGAAAAGGGGCCGACCCATTGTTGCGCACGCATTTCACTGGCACGAAACGAACCGACAATACTCTCGTTGCGCATCCGCTTCACCCGGTCGGGAGCTCCAGGATTGCGCTCCGGCTCGAAAGTCTCAAACACCCCGGTGGCTTTTAGCTCGGTCCCCGCCGGTGGAGGCTCTCCGGCACCAATCCATATCACCCGCTTGTTTGGGAAACCGGTTCCGTGCAGCTTCGCGACCGCGCTCCAACTTCCGTTTTCTCCCCGAGCATCTTCCGCCAACCGTGCCTCGACTGTCTCAAGTCCCTGTCGGGCGACCCAAGCTTCCCCTGCCATTTGTCTGGAATCCTGCCAGCGACTGTTCGCGATGGTTAACAAAG
>Ga0222650_1000298_pt1 | contig 41479 bp, 40 predicted proteins | sample AntAcemetagen367_FD_179820 | JGI IMG/M metagenome (GOLD analysis project Ga0222650, IMG submission 179820) | Saline water microbial communities from Ace Lake, Antarctica - #367 | ecosystem: Environmental > Aquatic > Non-marine Saline and Alkaline > Saline | place: Antarctica: Ace Lake... | reverse complement strand
AGCGGATTGAGGGCAAGACGCTACCGTCGGGTTCGGTTGGGCACCTACAACTCGAAGTGTAAGCAGCGGTCCGGGGCTATGGCTGCGCGAGCGCTGCCACAGCGCGGGAGGCTTATATCGTAAGACAACACGCAAAAATAGAGGCCTTTGGGAACAATTCCTCGGGCGCCCCGAAACAGCGTGCGACACCGGCGACAAAGGTGCAAGCAGGCGACAACGGGCGATAGTGTCGCGATTCGTCACAATTTGTCACCGGGCACGGAAACGTCTACCCGTGAATATCCTGGGGCAAGGGCTCGCTGGGATTAGGATTCCTCCTTCGTCGCCAAGTAGGCCGCATCAAGCACCCCTTGAAAATAAGCGAGCTTCAGCTCCACTTGGGAGAACGACTCAATGTGATTTCGATAACGATCCGCCAGCGCAATTGCATAGTCTCCGTCTTCGACACTGATGGACTCGACATCGAGCAACCAAGCAGGTTCCGGGAATAGGGATCGATCGATGAAGGTAAATGCCAGCCTCACGACGTCTTCCATACTTCTGGGTTTTGCCTCAGGGACCTCACGAAGTTCCGTAAAACCCAATCTGCGACGTGATTCATTCATGAGGTAGAACCCCTTTAATCCCTTCATCGGAATGATCTTCCCTTTTTTTACGAGATCGTGAAAGGTGCTCCGAGCGAGGAGTGGTGAGAAAAAATCACTGATCGTCTCATACCGGACCCCAAATTCAGGACCATCGGGGTTTCCACTACTCACTTTCGCCATCACTTAGAATCTCCACCCTTCAATCTGATTTGCCATTAAAAAAGTCAGAGGAGTGGTCCAGGGAATTAGCCCCCGTCGGCTAACAACAGCGATCACTCTATCGACAGGCTCATCGCCTCATTCGAGCTGCCCCCACTGCCCCCACTAAATCGCTCAGAAGAACGAGAAACAAAATTCGCCTAAGCGGTTGCCAAAACGGTTGCCAAAAATGCACCATTTTTTCGGGATTGGGCGGCATTGGGCGGAAGCCCCCGGAATCGACGCCAGATGCCCCGGCAAAGAAAAAGCCCTGTGTTACAGGGCTTCCCAAGAAGAATCAAGTGGTACGGGATGACGGATTCGAACCGCCGACATACTCGGTGTAAACGAGTCGCTCTACCAACTGAGCTAATCCCGCGCGACCACTTGCGTGCGGCGTTAGGTTAGGGGGAAACCGCCAAGGAGATCAAGTGATTTACGAGCTTGTGTGCAGATCTGTTCAATGATTCTGTGCGCGCGCGATGTATCTGCGATTCACGGACGAGGAATTGGCCACTCTGGTAGAGATGGTCAGCCTTGCCACGGAGATCGCGAATATGAATCCCGAGCGCGAAGAGACGGCTGGGTTCGCACAATTTGAAGGCATCGAGAACAAGGTCTTGGAGGCGGCGAAAAGCACGCGATTGGCGGAAATCATCGAGTATGACGCCGAGCGAGAGAAGAACCGGGTGACGGAAAAATTCCAAGAGAATTCCTTTTTTCACAAGTGCCTAGATGAGCTTCGCAATGCCGTCTTTTGGGAAGAATTGATGATTCGCCTGGTTGAGAGAGACTTGGTGCGGCAGCTCGGAGAGAAGGATTTTCTGGCCTTAAACGATGAAGATCGGCGTGAAAAATCCGAACCCCTAGAGAAGCGATACTGGGCGAAATTCCAGAAAGACGGAATGAATCCTCTTTTCTGGATTGATCCCAATGAGGATGCCTAGGACTCTGTTGAGGTGATTTCACGGCGTAAGAACTTCTATCCGATCTCGGACTCCCTCCTCAACTATCTCGCGCACTACGGGCGACTTTCGGAAGTGCCGCTCGTTTACGACGAACTCCTGCGCTTCTCGGGATCGATCCCCTACGAAAATCCGGCCGGTGAAGAAACGCTGTGGCTGGAGGTGATGTATCCCCCGGAGGTGATGGCGGAGCTTCGGCCCAAGCTGACCAAAATCTATGCGATGCTGAAAATCGGCGGCGATCTCAGTCTGGCCGAACACCTCACCGTGGAGCGCATCGACTTCGGGGAATTTGGAAACTCGCGGCCGTTTCGAATCCGCATCACCAACCTCTTCAACGGAAATTCAGATTACTATTACGTGAAGCACGCCGATGCCTCGCGGCTTTTCGGGCTGGAGTTGGAGCACATCCTTTCACCCAATCGCATCAACTATCTTGTCAATGGCAATACCCTGATTGAGGAACACATCGCGGGAGTTCCGGGAGATGTCTTCATCCGTGACCACCTCGGAACGCCGGGTCTCAATCACGTCCGGGTGGCCAAGGAGTTCGTGAAATTTGGTGAGCGCTGCTTCGTGCGTCTGCTTGGGGATATGAGGACGGTAAACTACGTCGTCGACATCACGCCAGATTTTGAAGAGGTGCAATATCGCGTGCGTCCGATCGACTTTGACCAGCAATCCTATGAAGGCCGAATTTCAGTCTACCGCGCGCACATGTTTCCGGACAACAAGCCGGTCGAGGATCTGGTGCGCACGCACTTAAATAACCAGACGATTCTTCAGTATCGTGCGGAGGAACATTTGCAGATGTCTCGGCGAGCCAAGGTGGAAAGAAACCGACTTAAGGCGGTCCTGACAGTGATGAACCGGACCACGCTGGCCCCGCATGAACACGTGGTGGCCCTGCGCGATTTCATGGTCGAACGCTATGGCTCACACGCCTTTGAAGCGTGTGAATCGATGGGTGCGCTCACTGCGATCCATCTGCAAAAGGTCCTGAAGCTTACTCCACCGCGAAGGTTATGAAGCAGTCCTTTTCACCCAACTTTGCCATGTCGGCCATCCAGATCATTCGAAAAGAATTGTAGAGAGGGCCTTTGGTTTTCACATCGATGCGACCGGTCTTGTCACCGCCGATTTCCATGACGAACTTGTTCCCGAGAATGCCCTCTGATTCGACTTCGATCTCGCTCGCACCGTCGGCCAAGTATTCTTCGCTGGTGATGTCATCTTCCACTTCATGAAACTTCACGCGGACACTCTTTTTGTCCTTGAGGCGGACGGCCTTGATGGAGTCACCGCCGACCTTCTTCTTGAGTTCGCGGGCATCAGGAGTTTCCTCAAAACGATAAAGTCTTGGGAGAGCGAACTCCATCCCGATACGAATCTTATTCTCCGTTTTCTTCTCGAGAAGTTTGGGCATGACATTGATCTCCCCGCGGGAAACGAGGTGGGTCCATTCGACACTTGTGCCGCCGGTCACGGTGGTGACCAAGACGACTGGCGTTTTAGGATCGAGGCCCTTTTCGTTCGCGCTGGCGACGCCAACTTTATCGAGAAGTTGGCGTCGCACCCACTTGCCATTGATCTCTTCTTCGATCACGTAGCGAATACTGATTTCCTTGTGACCTATCCTTTTCCCGCTCTTCTTAGGATGGAGGAGGGCCTCGCCATCGGCCCCGATTCCAAAATCAGCCGAGCGATCTTCCCAACCGACGAAATAGCCGAGCCATTCGGTCTTATCCGACATTTGAGGAAGTTCGGCAAAACAGGGAGCAATTGAAGCGACGAGAGTGAGGTACAGGCGTTTCATGAGTGTGATTAAACACCCTTGAGCTGGTTCGTAAAGTTCGCTTACCGGGAATAGCTCCCTTCATCCAGATTCCGAACCCATGAAAATGCTATTTTTCCTCACCCTCTGGGTCGCCAGCGGCCATGGTGACCCGAAGTAACGGGTGGAACTCGGCACCGTCAAGTGGTCGCGAGATCTCCCGGACTTGCTTGAAGTGTCCCAGAAATCAGGCCAACCGATTTTACTTCTTTTTCAAGAAGTCCGCGGATGATGTGGCTGCCAGATCTTCGGGTCCAAAGTTCTCTCACACGCCAGCTTCGTCAGACTGATCGAGGCCCTTAAAAAAAGAAGCGCGAAGTCCCGAAGGAGCTTCGCGCTTTGGTCCAAAAGTAATCCCGATGCTTACTTCGCAGCAGCGAAGAGTTCGGCGACGACGTCCCAGTTGACGACATTCCAGAAGGCGGAGATGTAGTCAGGACGACGATTCTGGTAGTTCAAGTAATAGGCATGCTCCCAAACATCGAGTCCGAGGATTGGCGCGCATCCGCAAGTTCCAGCAGCCTCACCCATGAGAGGGTTGTCCTGGTTTGGAGTGGAGCAAACGCCGAGAGCGCCGTCGGATTTCAAGCCGAGCCATGCCCAACCGGAACCAAATCGAGTGACCCCGGCCTTGGCGAATTCCTCTTTAAAGGCCTCGAAAGAACCAAAAGCGGAGTCAATCGCGGTGGCAAGGTCACCCGTGGGAGCGCTGGCCCCGCCGGGAGCGAGCACTTTCCAGAAGAGGCTGTGGTTGAAGTGACCTCCGCCATTGTTACGAAGCGGAGCGATTCCGGAGATCTTGCTCTGGAGTTCCTCAAGCGAAAGACCGGCAAGGTCGGGGTGACCTTCGAGCGCCTCGTTCAATTTTGTCACATAGGCATTGTGGTGCTTGCCGTGGTGAATTTCCATGGTGGCCTTGTCGATGAAGGGCTCAAGGGCGTCGTGGGCATATCCGAGTTCAGGAAGAGTGTGGGCCATAATCTAATTGGGTTTGATTTTGGAGGGATGCACTCACAGAGTTGTCGGGCTCCCTCGGCGTTAGAATTGCACTTTCTCCCTCAACCGCAAGAGACAAACCCCCATCCCATGACTGAATTTTTAGACAGCCCCTCTCTTATCCCCTCTCTCATCGGCTTCTTGGCGGGTGTTCTTTTCACCGGCATTTTTTCCGCGATCAAGGGACACCTCGCCCGAACGGCCGTGCGAGCCCATGAAAAACTGACAGACGAAAAACTCGCCATTCTCAAATCCGAGAACTCCGCCTTGATGACCGAAATCGCGACTCTGCGCTCCTCGGAGGCCCGCTTTTTGAAACATCAGGGTGAACTCGAAGCCCTCGCGAGAGGCGACCGGGAACGGCGCGAGGAAATGGATCGCTTTCTCGAATCCACCAAATCGACCTTGCAAAGCGAACTTAGGAAGCAGGAAAAAGTCGTCATCGAGGCCATCAAAAACATCCCCCAGCCCGCGCCTCCGCAACCGATCATCCCAACTCCGGTTCCCACCTCGCCTGCGCCGACTCCGACTCCGACACCCCCGAAAAAGCCAGCGATCGCCCGAGATGATCTCGATTTCGTCCCGATCAAAACCGCGACCGAATCCGGACAAACTCCGACGCCGGAAAAGTTCGAGGGATTTGCGATCAACAATAATGCCGAAAAGGCCGAATCCGCCGCCAATGTCTTCCGAGCTGCTCTCGAAGATACCGACTCATGAAAACTGCTCTTATTACCGGAGCCTCCTCGGGGATTGGGAAAGCCATCGCCGAAGCGCTGCTCAGCGAAGGCATGACCGTCATCGGGCTCTGTCGATCCATCGAAAGCCTCCCTGCGGAGGTCATCCCCCTTCCCTGCGATCTTTTAAAACCAGCGGAAATCAAATTGGCATTCGCCGGTCTTGAGACGCTCGACATCCTCGTCAACTCCGCCGGGCTCGCTTACCTCTCGCGCCTCTGTGATGGCGATCCCGCACAATGGGAGGAAATGTGGCGGGTTAATGTGCACGCGCTTGGAATGTGCAGCCAGCTGGCCCTTCCGCTTTTCCCGGATAACGGAGGACATATTCTCAATCTTTCCTCGATGTCCGGGCACCGGGTTCCGCCGACCGGAGGATTTTACGCGAGTACCAAGTTCGCGGTCCGCGCGGTCTCGGAAGCCCTCCGTGCCGAACTGAAGACGATCGGCAACAAAACTCGAATCTCCTGTCTCTCACCCGGGTTCGTAGACACTCCGCTTCTCGACAAGTATTTCGCTGGTCGCGAGGACGAACTCGCCGCCACCCGGGCCAACATCAAGATGTTGACTCCGGAGGCAATCGCCGAGACGGCCGTGCACATTCTCACCTCACCCGAGGGTGTGGAGATCAATGATGTCCTGATGAGGAGTGCCGATCAGGCCGTTTGAGGATCCTCGTCGACCTTTGCTTCGGGTGACGGGCTGCTTTCCACGACAGGAGATTCCGGCACTTCTGGCTCGGGTGACGGGCTGCTCTCCACGACAGGAGATTCCGGCACTTCGGGTTCGGGTGACGGGCTGCTCTCCACAACAGGAGATTCCGGCACTTCGGGTTCGGGTGACGGGCTGCTTTCCACAACAGGAGATTCCGGCACTTCGGGCTCGGGTGACGGGCTGCTTTCCACGACAGGAGATTCCGGCACTTCGGGTTCGGGTGACGGGCTGCTTTCCACGACAGGAGATTCCGGCACTTCGGGTTCGGGTGACGGGCTGCTCTCCACGACAGGAGATTCCGGCACTTCTGGAGTCACGGTGGCCTTGGGCTCTCCAACTACGGGAACTTTCGCAGGCTCTGACTTCGCAGCCGGAGTCCTTTCCTTGGGAGCGCTTCTAGACTTTTTCGCCGCCCTCTTTTGAGGTGGATTGTCACCATCACCTTTCTTGGCGATGTGAATTGTGGTATCTGCGAGCAGAATGATGTGTCCCTGACTCAAAAGCCACTGAAAGTCCTGCAACCAATCATGCTTTTGCTCGGCGGTGACATTCTTCGGCATGACGACCTCCCAAAACTCCTTTAGGGCGACCCCTGAATGCTTAGAAAGATGATCAATGATGGTTCTTGGGCGTTCGGAAAGCGGAGTACTGTCGGGAACGGCATGCGGCCGTGATGGCCCCACTTTGAGTTTTTTATTCCACTTAAAGACCGCAACATGACGACCCGATAGCTGGCGGCAGACCAAAGGCATGAGCTTCGCAGGATAGCGCTTTTCTTCGGCGACACCACGCTTGAGGAGAGTCAGCAATCCTGGAGAGAGGAGATTGCCGCGGATATCACCGATCACCCAGGCACGGTTTGTCTCTTCAAATGCCACCTCGAAATTCTTCGCGGTAAAGTGACGCTCCACCGCGCGGGTATCGTCAAATAATTCGACCGGAGTTTCCTCGGCAGGAGTTTCTTCCTCACTCGGGGCAGACTCTTCGGCTTCGGGAGTGGCTTCGGGCTCAGTGACGGGAGCTTCAACTGCGACTTCTTGAGACTCGACTGCCGGAGCTCCGGCTTCAATTGCGACTTCATCGGTCGCAGGCTCTGCCACTTTCTCGGCGGAAGCTTCCGCAGGGGCCTCTTCAGCAGGCTTCTCCCCGGAAACTTCCTCCTTGGCTTCGGGCTCCTCGCTTTTCGGCTCGGCGACCTTCCACTTCGTGACCGTCTTCATGCTCTCGAGCCATGCTTCGACCGCTTCTTCACCACGCTCCATGCGGACTTTGGCTTTATAAGCATCGAGCGACATGTTGGAAAATCGTTCGCGATGCAACGCGATCAATTTTTCCTGATAGCCATGATAGTTGGGTGGTCCGAGGAGCTCATTGCTGAGGCCACACCGGGCGACTGATGAAAAACTTCCCTTGGGAGCTTCGCCCTCCACCTTCACCTCTTCATAATATTTCCCGGTCCAATCTCCACGCCAGAGATGGCGAAGAGCCTCATCACGCGTGAGCCAGATGGACTGGTCTTCACGACAGCGGTAAAATTTCTTCTCCGGAGAATCGAAAGTGACCCGGAAACGATCGCGGCTTTGCAGAAGCACCTTGGCGAGGTCGAAGACCGAAAAGGTCTGGCCGGAATCAATGACGCGCTTGGCGAGGAGATCAAGACTCTCCTCGGCCGGCATGAGACGGAGATTCACTCCTTCCGGCGGCTCCACTTCCTGCCGGGGTGGTCGTCGATCGTCTTCGCGACGACCACGGCTTCCGCCGCCGCTTCCGCCTTGGTTTCCCCGGAATCCTCCGCCGCCACCTCCTCCGCCGCCACCGCGTTGGTCACGGCGCGGACCTCCGCCCCCTCGATGATCATCGCGGCGACCTCCGCCCCCACGTTTATCATCGCGGTCACCGCGGTCTTTATATTTCTTTAGGCTTTTGGATTCCGATGGATCACGAGCCCACGCGGGGCCGAAATTCAAACTGGACAAATCAAGAGCTCCTTCGTTTTCGGGAGTTTGTGGAGTATCTTCACTCATAGGGGCAGGGGGAAATTCAATCACACAGACAGCAGGTTAGAAAGCATCCATCGTTGGTTTTTTCACAAAAGGTGAGACTCTCCCTCTGTGCCAAAGATCGTGCAACTCCGTGGCTTCATCGTTCATCATCACCTCATCATTTCGGAAAGTGGCATTGATCTGATCGACGGAGGCTTCCTTCTTGGAATCCGCAGGATCAAGAGAGCCCTTGCAGAACACGGCAAGACCCTCTCCGATGTCCGAAGACTTCTCCTGACACATGGCCATCTCGATCACACTCTGAATGTTGCCAAACTCCAAAAACTCACTGATTGTCAGGTTTATGCCCCCATCGCTGATCGCGATCATGTCCAAGGTCAACACCACTACAGAGGATGGAGTCAAGTTTGCGGCGGGCTGGAAAGAATTGCTCGTTTTGTCCTGCGATACAAGGCCCCAAAAGTCGATCATTGGTTCCAAGCGGGAGAGACCATTGGCAGTCTCGAGGTGATCTCACTCCCCGGCCACACCACAGGGCATTGCGGTTTTCTTTTGCACGAGGGGATGATCCTCTTTGCAGGCGACCTTTTCGCAAATCACTTGGGGCATCCTGCTCTCCCGCCCGCGATCTTTAATGACGATGGCCAGATGGGCCAAGAAAGCGTCCGTTTGGCCGCCGGCATGAAGCTTCGCGGTGTCTGCTTGAATCACGGATCCCGGACATCCGCAGAAGAAGGACTACGCGCCCTGATCCACCTGGCGGATGACCTTTAAAAATGGCTCGAGGTATTTCTCGGCTTTTGCCTCTCCCACGCCTTTCACCAAACGCCCGGCGTCCATCGTCTTTGGTCGCAGGCGGGCGAGATGCTCGAGGGTTTCATTTGAGAAAATCACGTAAGCCGGCACTTGGGCCGCTTTGGCAAGGCGGGTCCTGACATCCCTAAGCCGGTCGTAGAGTCGGCCATCAAAACCAAGATCCTTAAGCTCCACACCCTCATCAGAGGTCTTGGAGATGCCCTCTTTCGCGGGCCATTCCAGAGCGTAGCTGGTCTTCCCCCGCATGACCTGATCACCGCGGGGAGTGAGCGTCACGAGCGGATACTCCCCCATCTGGGTCACGATCAAGCCGCCCTCATTCAGGCTGCGGGCCAAGGCATTCAGATAAGCCGTCCCGCTCTCCTTGAGGAGGCCATAGGTCTTCAGCGCGTGAAGTCGGGTCCGCAAAACATCCTGCGACTTACTCCCGACAAGCATCTGAATAATGCGCCCTCGGCCAAAAATCCCTTCCCACCCGGTGGCCGTCCGGCGGGACATGCGGGCCACTCCGCTGAGGAACTTTCGCACAATTAAATCCTCCTCTTCGGCGGGGGCACGGCGCTCGCTATTTTCCTCCCCCCGACAGACATCGCAGCTCCCACAAATAGGGGCATTTTCCTCGCCAAAATATTCCAAGATCCACTGCTGCCGACAGGTATTGGCATAGCAGAGCTGCACCATCTTCTCGAGCTTCTCACGGTCTCGACGTTCCTTCTCCGCGAGCGCGGCTTCGTCGAGGACAAGATCACGAGTCAAGACATCGGGCTTCAAAAGGCGCGTCCCTTTTGCTCGCGAACCCGGAATGTCAAAGCGCTCGAGCCAGCGCCCGCGCATCAAGGAGCCCAAAGCCGCCCCGATCGCCATGCCGTTCTTAGCCCCGATCGATTCCTTAATGTCATCCAAAGTACGATGACATTCGTAGTTGTCGTCAGCATCATTGAGGAAGAATTGATAAACATCACGGATCATCCCCGCTCCCGGATTCACGCCATCGATGAAGAATTCCTGCGTCCGGGTGTCCGCATAGTTAAAGAGAAGCTCACAAAACGAAGCCTCGCCATCACGTCCCGCACGCCCGGCCTCCTGGTAGTAGGCTTCCACGCTGCCCGGGACTTCAAAGTGAACCACAAAGCGCACATCGGAGCGGTCAATCCCCATGCCGAAGGCATTGGTAGCCACGGCGATGTCGGCCTCCTTTGAAATGAAACAGTTCTGGGTCCGCTCACGCTCTTTATCAGACATCCCGCCATGATAGGCGACACACTTGAGCCCCCACGAATGAATGGTCTCCGCAACCTCCTCCACTTTCTTGCGGGTGGCACAATAGACAATGCCGGTCTTATGCTCGCTGACAACCTTCTTAAGCCGGGCATACTTCTGGGTGACCTTCTCAACCGGCGTGATCGTGAAACTGAGGTTGGGACGCTCAAACCCGCTGATATTTTCAAAGGGCTCACGGAGCTTGAGGACGCTGCGAATATCCTCACGGACAATGGCCGTGGCCGTGGCCGTCAAAGCGACACATTGCGGCCGACCAAGGTCGTCCAGCGCCTTGCCGAGCCGCATGTAGTCCGGCCGAAAGTCGTGCCCCCACTGACTGAGGCAGTGCGCTTCATCAATCGCGACCATCTCGATTTTAACATCGCGCAGAGCATTCATGAAGGAACCGGCTCGGAAACGCTCTGGGGCGATGTAGACAAGCTGATAGGCTCCATTTTTCATGCCCTCGAGCCGCTCCTGCTGCTCTTTCCAGCTCAGCGTGGAATTAATCAGAGTGACCGCGACATTCCGCTCCATGAGCGCGTCCACCTGATCCTTCATCAAGGCGATGAGCGGGCTCACAATTAAAGTCACCCCTTCCCGGCAAAGAGCGGGCAGCTGATAGCACAGCGACTTTCCCCCACCTGTCGGCATGACCACCGAGCCATCCCGCCCGGAGAGGATCTCGGCAATCACCCCTTCCTGCCCGTCCAGAAAATCCTCAAAACCGAAGACTTCCTTGAGCTTTGCGCGAGCGTGATCAATTGGCAACATCGAGAGCATTCAATTGAACAGCACCGGAAAGTGCAAGAAAATCAGGAAGGTTGCATGGAATAAGGATCCAGCTACGTTCTCTCAAAGACAAAATTATGAAAACTGCATCCTTCATCGCCTCTGCTGTTCTCCTCTCAACATCCTTTTCCTTCGCCGGTGGTGAAGGCTGGGTGCATGACTTCGAAGCAGCCAAGAAAAAAGCCGCCGAAGAGAACAAAGACCTCCTCATTGATTTTACCGGCTCAGATTGGTGCCCTCCTTGTAAGGATCTTTCTGCGAGAATTCTATCGCAAGAATCATTCAAAGCCGCGGCCTCAAAGAATTACATCTTGGTTGAACTCGATTTTCCAAACGACAAGTCGAAGATGGCGGCCGAAACGATCGCGCAAAACGAAAAACTTTCGAAGAGCTATGGTATCGAGGGCTTTCCAACGATTCTTCTGACTGATGCCCAAGGTCGGCCATTTGGACAGACCGGGCACCGGCAAGGAACACCGGAGGAATATCTCCAACACCTCGCCGGCCTCCAAGAAAGTAAAACGGCCCGCGACGAGTCATTCGCGGCTGCCGAAAAAGCCAAAGGAGTAGAAAAAGCGAAGGCTCTTTATGCCGGACTCAAAGCAATTCCTGCCGACCATATCATCCACTATGAGCCCATCATCAAGGAAATCACCAAACTTGATCCTGAGGACGCCTCAGGGATGATCGCCGACCAGAAAAAAAAGGCGCAAGAAGCCGAGGCGGCCGCGTCTCTCCAAGGAAAAATGGGCGGGCTAGAAAGAGAAATCGGCGACGCCATGCAAGGAGGAGACATCGATAAGGCTGTCAAGTTAGTCGATGGCTTCGTCGAAGCTGAGAAGCTTGAAGGAGCGCAAAAACAGCGTATTCTCTCCATCAAAATCAACCTCTTGATGGAGGGAAACGATATCGAGACCGTGGAAAAAACGATCGACGAAATCATCGCAGTCGATCCTAAGTCTCCATTTGCCGAGCAACTCGAGAGCTTCAAGAAGACTCAATTACAGGAAATCAAAAAACAACGGGCCGAGCAGGAAAAAACCGAAGAAAAAGAGTAACTTTTTTTCAAAAATACCTTCATGAAAAGCGCGTGCGGTTCAGGCCACACGCGCTTTTCCTTGTTCAAAAAGAAGACAATCTATTCCGATACTTGATAGACGAAGCAGAAGAACTTGGCGCGGGGCGCGATCGCCATCTCGTGCGAAAGGAGCCCATCCGCACCGGCCGTGATCTCAACGCCATCATCCCATGTCTCAAGATCAGATGAGGACTTCAGGAGATACCTGACCCTGGGAACTCCATTAGCGTGTATTGTCATCGCGCCAGAATCCTTGGCAAAATAAACCTCGGCGGGCAGAACCACGAAGGTAAGATCGTTGTTCGAATCAAAGGGGGAAGCCCATTTCGAATCAGCGTAAACCGACTCCCCAGTGAGAGTTCCCAGAAATGCCACCAATGCTTCTTTTTGGGCTTGCGAAAGATTCAAGCGCTGGGGTGTTGGAGGAGGTCCACCGGGACGGGGAGGAGGTCCGGCCAGACGGGGATCAAGCCCCGGCGTGATTACCGAGATCGCGTTGTAGTGATTCACGACATCAAGAAGGGAAGCCTTGGAACCGTCATGCATAAAGGGACCATGCGAGTTGCCTTCCGCATCGACAAGGTCACGCAGGCTCGGCGAGCGACGGTTGGTGAGATCTTGTCCACCACCGATCGCGGTGATGACACCATTGTGACCGGTGTTGGGATCGATATCAAAGGTCGGCGGCTGATGGCAGGCCGCACACCCCGCTCCGCCACCCGGCCCCGGAGGATTTTGGAAGATTCTTTTTCCCTGATTTTCCCGGGCCGTGAAATTGGCAAAGTCCGCGTTGGGATTCGGAGCGGCCACAAAGCCTCGGTCATACTTGCTATCGAAGGACTGAATGCTCCGCACGAACTGCGCCAGAGCCCGCTGCATCCGGTTTTCGGTTACCAGCGGCGAACCATAAACCGCGGTGAAGAGCACCCCATAAAGCTCCAATTGTGAAACCCGCTCTACCAGCGCATTGAGATCCGGATCGCCATCCGCGCCGCTGAAGCCCATCTCGATATGATCCTGAATGGGCTGGGTCGTTTGGGCCTCCAGAGTAGGAGCACGCTTATCCCAGAAGAACCTCCGCTCGCTCGCAAACCGGGCATTGATCAAGCGCATCGAATGACGCCCGGTTGTCCCGTTCACCCCCACACTCGCCAGCGCGGGATCCCCAAAAGCATGCTCTTGGTGATGACATGAAGAACACGACACCGTGGAATTCTTCGAGAGTCGTTTATCGTAAAAGAGCACTCTTCCCAGAGTTGCTCCGATGTCCGTGATCCGGTTGGTCATCGGGGTATTGTCGGGGTTAATATACGCGGGAGCTTCCTGATCGGCATACGAATGTAACGTCGTCAGGTCCAACACGGCATCCTGGCCCCGCGACATCGAGGGAAGGAGAAACACTAAAGATAGGATCGTCTTCATTCCGCACCCTAACCATCCAAACCTGAATCTAAGCTGAATGCGGAGAGCTTTTCTGGCTTGGGAGCGATCCAGAGAAGGAAGCCAAAGAGGGTATACGAAATCCCCTGCAAGGTGATGAGGTAATAGGGCCAAGGCCCCATATAATCAAAGAAAGTCCCGGCACCCGGCTTTGCACACAGGAAGCTGTAATTCTCCCCGATGATCCCGTTGATCATCAATACGATGGCAAGAAAGCCCAGGCTCCAGCAAATCGAACGACGAAAGGCTCCCTTCTCCGGCGCGAGCGCTAAACCCCAGACTAAAAAGACCGCAGCGATGGGAGCGCCGCCATGCTGGAGAAAGAAAATGTAGAACTCAATTTCCTGATAGTCGAAATACAAGGTCGGCATGATGAGCCCCTGCAGCGTCCCGGCGAGCCCCCACAAGTATCCGATCTCGGCCAGTCGTTGATTCTTCGTGAACAAGGCGAGAGCCAGGATAATCGAAACGACATCGCAAAGATAGAAGGGCAGGGAATTATCCTGAACAAGCGTCCAACCCTGATCCGTCAACCCATAGCGAACCAAGGTCAGCACCGGATCAAGCGCGACCGCGATCAGCAACAGCGCCCCCATGGTGAAGCGGACCGCCCGAAGCCCCTTCTCATTCGGCTTGCTCCGCGCATAGCCAGTCACTGCAATCGCAATGATTAAAGTCACCACCATCGCCGTGTTATGAGGCAAGGCAAAAGCCTGAAAAGGACGCTCCATTAGTAAATTCATCACCCACAGAATAAGCACCTCACCCTTAAAACAAATCATCGATTGTTGAGGCAATATCATTCCCTCACTCAATCCTGCCAATCATCATCCTGATCCTATCGGGTCTTCTCCGCCCGCTTCACAAACCACTTTGCCTCTTCTTTGAGACCATTCCCTTCCAGGAAATCAGCCAACTTTTGGTAACGCTCACCCGGTTGAAACTTCAGCCCCCAGTGAATCTTACGAAGACAGGCCGGACAAAAATAGAGCGGCGCGCGGTCCGTCTCGTCCAAGCTATTGGAGCCATTCATGAGACAATGAAAGTGGACGCAATGCTTAATCCCAAAGGCATGACCGGTCTCATGAGAGATCACTTTCAAGGCGCGAAGAAGTGCGCGCATGCGATCATCCGCCCCTCCATAGCGGGCGAAACTAAAGACCCCGCATCGCTGCTTCAACCGGGCCACTCCAAAGACAAAATTCCAGGCCGGCCCCGGGTATAAATCCTTCATCGTCACCGCCATCATGACATGGGCATCCCTCGGGACCCGCTTCTGAAGGGCATTCAAGAGGTCCGTGCTGTGAACCTGCTCACCACGTGTCTGGATCGCAGGCGAGGGTTTAAGAATGAGCGCCTTCGATAACTTCACGGGCATGGGGTAAAAGTAGGCTTCGAGATACTTGCGCAGAGTTTCCATCTCCGGAGCGCCTTCAGGAAACTCCCCGACCGGCTGTAAGTAGATAAATTTGCGACCACCCGCCCCCGGCTTATTGGGCCGTGACTTCAGAAACTGATTATAGCTTTGGCCCTCTTCCTTATGGGAAGCCAACCAGTCAAAGCCACCCGGTTTCGGCAACGGCGCGAAGTCATCACCAGGCTCAAAGGCCGCCTTTAAATCTGGCGAAAGGTGAAATAAACTCCCAACTGCTTTCTTCCGTTCATCCATCCCCGGCACCGTAAACGCCGCCAGCAAGGCCACGCAAAAAAGTGGAAAGCAAAGCACGAACGATTTTTTCATAACGCCGAGAGGCTACCATAAACGACCGCCTCTGTCGAACCACACGCAAATCCTCTTTTATTTACCGGCTCGCAAGTGCTAGCCTCCCATCGGACATGAACAACAAATGGCTCTTCCAGCTCCTCTCCGGAGTCATCTTCCTTTCCCTTACCTCATGCGGTGGATTCCTCCCAACTCAGAAACGGGCGACCAATCGTGTCAAACCGACTTCCGCGAAAGTCGCAAAAATAGCTCCCAAGAAGACCAGTCTCTCAAAGGAAAGGGTGCTCAAGACTTACCATGGCATGACCTCTTGGTACAGCATTAAAACCAACCACGGCCGGTCCACGGCGAGCGGGCGCCTCCTCTCAAACGGTGCCAAAACGGCTGCTCATAAGACCTTCCCCTTTGGCACCCGAATCCGCGTGACCTCTCTATTCAACGGTAAGTCCGAGATCCTCCGTATCACCGACCGCGGCCCCTACACCAAAAACCGGCTCATCGATGTCACTATCGGCTGCGCCCAACGCCTCGGCTTCTACTCCCGCGGCATCACCAAGGTGAAAGTCGAAGTCCTCGAGTGGGGAACCTGGACATATCGGCGCACCTAGGGGGCCACTCCCGTGGATCAGATCTTCCCTGATGCCTGATTCACGCCGCCAACCGTCGAAATATTCAGGGGAACCATGCGCCATCAATCTAATACACCATCCAAGCAATGGCTCCTTTTTGGAACCTCTGCGGTCTTTAGCTACGTGGCTTGGATCTCCACCGCATTTTTCCCAAATTCCAAACCACGGACCGGGTTCGCGAAAGGAGTGACCGACCTGACCGACCTGGCCGGGCTTGATCGGCTATTTTACGTTCTCACACCTTGTCTTCTGGGAGGAAGCGCGGCATTTCTGGCTCATCTCGTCTACGAAAAGAAAGCGAGTCACCGAAGGTGGTTCTCAAAGAAAAATCCAGATCAAAGTCTCATTCATGTGGACTTTATTATGATCACGATTTTTCTTTTTGCGGTGGCTCAATCGTAAAAACGCCAAAGCATGTGCGAGATGTTTTTTCACACTCGCCCTGCTCGCTCTCCCCGGGAGGCTTATCTCATTCCCTTCGCTTGCGCATCGCGCCGTCGTTAGTTTTCCAAAAAAAACTCAAGTTGTCCCTCAATATTCTTGGGAACGATGGCGGTGAGAATGATGTCATTCCCATCGTAGTCGGTTTCGAGAACCTTCCCCTCGCGGTGAATGAGACCGGAAATATCACCACGGGCTTGCGGGACTCGATAGATCAGCTTCTTGACGCGGTCGGCAAGGAGCCCCATAAAGGTCGAGGTCAGTTCGGGAAGTCCCTGGCCGGTGACAGCCGAGGCCTCAAAAGCTCCCGGGAAGTCCGCCCGCAACCCGGCGAGGATAGCAGGGTCCGAAACGCGATCGATCTTATTGAGGACGACAATGAACCGCTTATCATCGGCACCCAATTCGGCGAGGACCTTCTTGGTGGTGTGGTAGTGCTCAACGATTTCCTCCGATGAGGCATCGAGCACATGAATCAGGAAATCAGCCAAGATGGCCTCCTCGAGGGTCGCCTTGAAGGATTCCACAAGCCGGTGCGGGAGATTGCGAACAAAGCCCACGGTATCACTCAGGAGGAGATCCTGACCGTCCTCCAATTCGATCCGCCGAGTCGTGGGATCGAGAGTGGCAAAGAGCATATCTGCCTCCATGACGTCAGAACCCGCGAGCTTATTGAGCAAGGTCGATTTACCAGCATTGGTGTATCCCACGATGGCCGCCGTCGCGATATTGTTGCTCTGGCGCTCCTTGCGCTGAGTGGCGCGTTGCCTGCGGACATCCTCGAGCTCGGACTTTAATTTGCTGATGCGTTTACGGGCAAGGCGGCGATCAATCTCGATCTGCTGCTCGCCCATCCCACGCGAGGCGCCACCGCCGCCGCTCCCACCACCGCCACCTTCACGATCGAGGTGACCCCACATGCGGGCCATGCGGGGAAGGGCATATTGCATGCGGGCCAAGCTGACTTGAAGGCGAGCCTCCTTGGTGCGGGCGCGCTTTGCAAAGATATCGAGAATGACCTCCTCACGGTCGAGCACGGTCATATCAGCGAGTTCTTCCCAGTTGCGTTGCTGCATCGGAGAAATCTCGTTGTCAAAAATAATGCAATCGCATTCGCGGGCTTTGGCGAGCGCGACGAGTTCCTCTGATTTCCCAGTCCCGCAAAAGAATCCCTTGTTCCTATCGCGCACGCGCACCAGTTCGATTCCAACAATCTCGATACCCAGAGAATCGACCAGTTCCACGAGCTCCGCCAGCAAGAGCTGGGTCTCCAATTCCTCCGACTTTGCGAAACAAAATCCTACCAGCATGGCCTTCTCGACCATATCGGGTTTTTCTCGTACTTCAAACATGGATCTTTAGCGAAAAAGGGAAATGACTTTGGGCAAGCTTAACATGCGCATGAAGAGCGGCCAAGTGGGGGGACGAAAAAGAGTGGGAAGTTCCATATAGATCTCAGGGCACCTTGATCGTAAAAGCAGAGATTTTCAAGAGTGGTCTTTCGTCATCGCGGCACCTCCTCTTAGGGCCCTCCTCTGACTCGGAGACGGCCATCTCCCAAAAAAGAGGCAATTCACCCATGCCAACCCCAAGTCATGCACTCAAGTTTAGAATCTCGCACCTTCCAGAATGACAAGCCACATCGCCTTTGCGATCGGGCCCAAAAAATTCCCCGTCACGAGATCGGAAATACTGGTAAGGAATGAGACTTGAAAAAGAAGGAAATTCGTCTGTATGCCGATCATGTCTCATTCTGAAGAGGCGCTTTTTTCCCCGATTCGTCAAGATTAACAAAGGTCACCCGGGTTGTAAAAATGGGTGCGCTCCCACCCGGTCGCCCCTTGAAAACCTGCACTTCATAGGTCGCAGACGAGGTTCCAAGGCGCGCTTTCTCAGACTGGATCGTCAGGATCACCCCTTTTTTCACGCTATGGCGGAAAACCACCTCATTCATCGCCATCGTAACGAAGCGACAATCGGGAAATTCCAGACTGCCCGCAATCCACGAAGCTTCATCCACCCAACTGAGGAGCCTCCCTCCGAAAAGGTGCCCAAATTGATTCAGGTCCTCCGGAAGAACAAGCCGATGGGTCTCCATGGAGAGAGCCTACTTCAGGCGGATGAGGATTTTCTTATTCCGTGAACTTGTGTCCTCGGAAACGGTCTCGACCTCCGGATCCTCCACCAAGGCATTGTGGACAAGGCGGCGATGATAAGAATTCATGGGATTCATCCACAGTTCGCGACCGCTCTCACGGACCTTGTCAGCAAGCTTCACAGCCTTTTCGGCGATCCGTTGCTCCTGCTCGGCCCGGTATCCGTCACAATCCACGCGGTAACGGGGGGCATCGGGATGAGCGCCCTTGGTGATCCGGTTGACCAGATACTGGATATCATCCAGCCGATCGCCATTTTTTCCAATCAAGAGAGAGGAATCCTCCGAAATAATGTTGAGAATCTCGTGTCCGGGTTCACCGGAGATCTCAACTTCGAACTCAAAACCAAGTTTCCCAAGCATGCTCGTAAGAGCCTCCTTCGCATCATCAATCGCGTCTGCCATGAGACCAATGTTAAAGCGGTCTCGAACGGGGTCAACTCCGGTGATTCTCTTTTACACACCTCTTTCTCGTATTTTTTGAGATTTCCTGTGGAATAGAAATCGAAATCGCATCTCCAATTCAATAATGCTCCGTTTTTCTCCCCTTCTGCTCATCGCAATCCTACCGGCCTGTCAATCCGTCTCGATCGTGGACGAAGCTCAACTTGGAAAGCCCGCGATGAGTTTTGAGCAACGCGGAGCCGATTCTGCAGAATGCAGCCTAGTGACGCTTCTGGAGCGGGGCCGGGCTACCACCAGTCAAAATGCCGGAGGAGGATGTGCCGCGTGTCACTAATCAAAAAAGCGTCATGAAGTCCGTCTTCTTCTCTCCTTTTCTGGTCGCCCATCTCTTCGCCGGGACCGCGCCCATTGACATCGAATCATTGGAAGCCGGGGATTCCCCCCCGACGAGTTCCGGTGACTTTCTCAATTCCCTCTTTTCCGGAGAACAACGCTTGGACCTGAATCACGAGTTCCTTCATCACGATGACATTGCCGTCAACCGCTCAAATCTCAGCTACCGACAATCACGCGACAGCTGGAGTCTCGAGGCGAATCTGGGCTTCACCGACATCGGCATCGACTACACCGATGCGGTCGGCGCGACCCGGGCCAGCGAGCGCACCGAAGAAAGCTGGAGCGGCGGGCTCACGCTGAGCCTCACCCTCAGCGAGTCCCTAAGCACGACTCTTGGCGTCACCGCCTACGAGGGCTTCGCTGATTACCAATCAGTTTGGATCTCAGAATATTACGATCAGTTCATCGGGATCCCCTTCGCCTCGAGCTACGACGCCGCTTCGCCGCGAGGAATCGGGTTCCAGACCGGCTTGGTTTGGGATCATCCTTATGGTCTGGGGCGAATTTCCGCGACTTTTGCTCTCTCCGAAGACGACATCGTCCCCGCCTGGAGCCCGGCCCTCTCGGGAGGACCAAGCCCCACCTTGATTGCAGAGCCCACCATCGATTCTCTCACCACTTATAGCGGAGTTTTGACTTGGGAAAAGGCCCTTAACCCCACCCTGAAGTCACACCTCACCTTACGCTACGTCGATATCACAGCCCGGGATCCCCGCGTTCAGATGAACAACCAATGGGCTTGGTCAATCAATCATGACTTCACCTTGAGGGCACACCTCGGAGGAGCCAGGGAAGGGAATGATTTTGAAGCTCTCTACGGCGGTATCGCCCTCCACTACGACATTTCTCCTCAATGGAGTGCCTCCCTATCAGGTCGTTTATATCAAGATACCGGCGAAATCGTAGCGGCGGGTTTTAACACCGCAGCCCCAGAACTCAACTCCTCGGAAATCAGTGCCTCGCTCGCCTGGAGTGGCCGGAACACCACCATCCGCCTCGGCGTCGGCCTCTACGAGACCGACTTCGACGAACCCGACGAAAACAACCGCTTTTTTGCCGATCTCTACGCGGACCGAGAATTCGTTCTGGGCCGACTCGCTCTCTCGCGCACCTTCTAAAACATCAATTCTCATGAAACTGGTCCTCCTCTCCGTAGCCCTCATCCTCCCGTCGGTCGCAATCCCTCCCGCCGTGGGGACAATCTCCAAAGACGTCGTCTTCACGAAAGCCTCAGATTTCTCAAGCGGTAGATTTCAAAACCTGACCGACGCGCGCCTCTCCGGGCAATCCGCCAACGTCCAAGTCCTCGTTTATCTCACCCCTTGGTGAAGCGGCTGAGGAACCCTTGCTCTCCAGTTTGGAGACAAAATCATCACCCCCTTCAACGGACCACAGCTTGGCGGGAAAAATACCAACGGGGTCGAAATTGACTTCGTCCTTGTCTCAATCGAGGAAGGTTCCAATTGGGATTCCAGCATCAACAACCTCACCACGAACAACGACTTCGAGTTCTCCTACCTCGATGCCACCGATAATCGCGCGATGAATATCCGCGAAGGTTTCTCCTATTATCGAGGCATCGACTCCTCAGGCAGCCCATTCGGCTTCCCATTCTCCCAACGCCGCCGCATCGCGATCATTGACAACACCGATCCCTCCAAACCGATCATCCGTTACAATGCCATCCCACAGCAAGATTCTCTCACCACCAGCGATGTCGCCGCACTCAATGCCGCCATTAACAGCATCACGCCAGTTTCCACCGGCTTGGATTTCACAACCTGGCAGACCAGCATCACCTTCCCGGATGGGAACGCGGGAGCGACCGCCGATCCCGATGGCGATGGCGCCAACAACCTCTTCGAATTTTTTGGCGGCACCGATCCTCTCGATCTCAACTCAAGATCATCAGGAGAACTTCAGCGAAAAAACGGAGCGGTGATCTTCCAGTATCAAGTCGCAAAAGACCGGGTTGGCGTCTCCCACCAACTCCAAACAGGATCGCTGGACTCGTTCCAAAATTTCACTCCGGATTCCGTGGCAACCACCCCGATCAATGAGACCCTCGACTTGATCACCGTTCCCCTTCCTCCCGGACAAAAATCCTTCCTCCGCCAAATCCTCACAATCGAACCATAGATCTTTGCAACAAGGGAGTGGCAGGTTAGCATATCCCCGACATGAGATTCGCTCTCCCCGTTCTCTTGCTGCTTCTTGCCCCTATCGCGGCCGGAGCACTCAAATACCTTCCCGGAAACGATTCCCAACCGCTCATCCGTCGTGACCTGTTGCCCCTAGATGTCGATGCCATCCGCGACCTTGCCGGGCACCTCGCAACAATCGCTGATGGCCCCATTCCCAAGTCCGCCAGCCAGCTTCGCCAACGCGCCCAGGCCCTCACCCTAAGTCAACGGCTGCAACCGGCACAAATTCAGGCCCAGGCCATCGAGAACTCATTTCTCAATCGCAACACCCGGCCCAGACCGGACAACGAAGACATCAAACCTGCCAAAAATGCCGTGATCGAGTCGGCGGATTGGCTCACCCAACTCCCCCAGGACTCGGAAGGACACCACCTCGGACAGCTTCTCCTTGATATTCTCCACCCCATCGCACCCGGAGCCGAAGTTCTCAAAAGGCGCGACGTGCCCAATGCCCCGAAACGCTGGGAGGGAATCGTCGCCAAAGTAGCTCAGTTTGAAATTCTGGGGAAAGTGATCCGCGCCCGACCCAACGATCCCGCACCACAAAACAACAAAAAATACGCAGTCACCGCTCTCCTCACCGAAGTCCCCATGTTCTCCAAAGGGCTTGAAGAAGGCGCCGCCACCCTCCCCGGAATCGTCACAACCAGCCTCGTCATTACGGAAGCGACCGTCCCGAAACCCGCCCAAGGCGAAACCCCAAGCGACAGCGCTCCTGGAAGCCTGCGTTTCCAACCCGAAACCGGCTTCGACGTCAGTCCTCTTTACAAAGCACTCCTGAACTTCTTCGAAATCCACCTCGATCCCCTCCCCGTCGGTTACAACCTCAACATCAATACCAACAAACACCGATATCTCCCTAAAAACCGCGAAAACATCGCCGCCAATATTGCCATGCTGCTCGATGCTGCGGTCTCTGGCAAATCACTCAGAAGAAACACCCTGCTTTTCGCCCGACTCAGAGCAGACGGCACCCTCGCGAAGCCTCTCCATGCCTGGGAAATCATGATCCGCCTCCAAGAATTAAGACCACCTGCCGGAACACGTCTCATCGTGGGCTCCGGAATGCTCGAAGAAATGGTCGGTATGCTCGTGCTCGAAAAGGCCTCGTTCTTCACCAAATACGAAGTGCTCGAAGCCGCCACTTTTAAGAAAGCCCGCTCGCTCTTCTATGACAAAGGCAAACTCCCTGAAGATCTGAAATCCGCCAGCGACGGCTACCTCGAAGTCCGCGACAAGGCCGTTCAGGCCAATACTCTCGCCACCTTCCTCAGCCTTTCCCCGGTCGAGGAACGTCTCGTTAAAGCCAGTAACTTCTCTCCGAGACATCTTTCCGCCAAAATGCTCGCCAAACAGGCCGTTCGTCGACCAGCCTACTTCACCCAATACATGTTTGCCCAAGAGCTCAATCGACTTCTCGAGCCGCTCTCGAACTTCGAATACGTCATCGCTAAAACTACGGATCGCACCATCATGGAGACCTACAAAAACACCCGTGATTCGCTCGACTCGCTCAAACGACGCCTTGATCGCCAGGAACTCCTGCGCCTCGACGACGCCGCAGATCTCATCAAAGAACTCAATACCATCGGCCGGGGTGCCTCCACGATCCTCGAGAACGAGGAGGAGATCCGTAAAAGAGATATGCACGCATTCCAAAAGAAATTAGAAGACTTCCGCCTCGATTTACGCCAAATCTACGCGCCCTCTCCTGAAAAAGATGAATAATCACGTCATCTCCTGCCGCTTTGAACATTGAAAAAGACCTCCCCTATTTTACACTCCCACCGACTCATGAAAATCCGCCCCTTCTCAATCTTCTTCCTCCTGACCGGAGCGATCTTTGCCGACTCCTATCGTCCCCCAAATATGGACAAGGAAATCTTCGTTAATAAGAAGCTTTCTATCAATAAAATCCTCAAAGGAGGTGCCCTCTTCTCCGGACTCCTCTCCGTCGCCCGCGATTTTGACGAGAAGGAAAATGAAGTCGACTATGAACTCCGCGCGCATGCCCTCGGCATCGCCGGACGCCTCAATCCTGATTCCGAAAACTTCAAGGATCTCGACAAGGATCTGAAAGATCGAGGCCGCACCAACATGAGCGACGAAGTATCCAAGTCGTTAGTGACCGCCAAAATCTACCGCGGCATTCGTGGCCTCATGGAGGAGAAAGATAACGAGGACAATAAAAAGTGTGCCGCCTACTGCATCGACATCGCCCTCCGCCTCGATCCCGAAAGCGAGTTCCAGAGCGAACTCGAGGGCTATCAGAAAATCACCGGCGACGCCGACTGGAAGGACATGCTCGGATCTGCCGTTCCCCTCCCAGGCTCGTGGCCCGGTCAAGACCGCACCACGTTCGAGGAGCGCAGAGAGACCATCCCCGGAGGTGATGCCGATAAATTTGCCGGGACAACGAGCGAGATTTACGGTCTCCATGTCAGAACGCTCCCCAACGGCCGCCACGTTGGGGGAGCCTCCGCACTCAGTGCCGTCGCTCTGAAAGAAAAGGACATCGACGGCATCGAATTCCATATCGACCAAAAGGTTGGCGACATGACCGGCAACTCGCTCGAAGAAGTCGCAAAGCTCATGCGCACCCGCCACGATGGAGACGGGAGCAAGCCTACCGGCTACAAGGTCTCAATCACCTTCGAAGACAAGGACACCCTTCTCGACGGACCTTCCGCTGGAACGGCCATGGCCATCATCCTCGACTCCCTCTTCACCGGCCGTGCGCTCGATGGCAAGTTCGCCTGCACCGGAGCGATCACTCAAACGGGCAAAGTCACCCCCATCGGCGGCGTCGCCGGCAAGATCCGTGGTGCCACCAACAAAGGCTGTAACCTCGTTGGCGTCCCTCATGCCAACATCAAGGGTGTCTCCGACGTCTTCGTCCTCGATGGCATTGAGAAACTCATGGCCATTCAGGTCTTCAGCTTCGAGACCCTCGACCAAGCCATCGAGGTTGCCAGTAAGGAAAAATCGGAAGACGTCCAGTCCACCATCAATGACTTCAATAAAGTGGCCGACCTCATCAAAGCGAAAGGTGAGGACTCCCTCAAAAATGCCGTCGTGATCGCCCTTCTTGAGGACGTCGTCGAAAAAATGCCCAACCATCAATCCGCTCAAATCCTGTTGAGCGTGGCCAAGGGTGAAGAGAAAAAAATCCTCTCACTCGGTGGATCCTTCCACCAAATCCGGACCAACATCTCAGGAATCGCCAACAAGATCGCTCGGATGGTTGGGATGGAAGAGGCCAACCTCGACAGCGAGGATCGCAACCAAGCCAAGGAAGCCTTGGCCGAGCTTACCAAGATTTCCAGTAAACTCGACTCGCGCCTCAAGGACTACAACGACTCCATGACCAAGGTCCTCAAGAGCTACTCCGAAGGCCGTGAAGACGATGAAAAAGACGATGAGTTCGTCAAACGCATCGGAAAAGAATGGTCAACAGCCGGAGCCGCACGCGAGAAACTCATGGGTGACCCTGAGATTATGGAAGAACTCAATAACTAGCACCTGATTCAAAAAACTTCAAAAGCCCGACTCTCCCGAGTCGGGCTTTTTCGTGTGATCGTCCCCAGCTTTTTAGACAGACCAAATTACTTCACGTTATTTAGAGCCTGGCCCAGAAGCGGCTTATTTTAGCAGACCAACAAAAGATTCTCCTCCCAACTCCCGCCCGCCGAAGCCGCCGCCCTCGCCCCCTTCCCGCGAAAGCCAAGAACGTCATCCTCCTCCACATGGCCGGAGCCCCCAGCCAGCTCGATCTCTTCGAGGACAAGCCCAAGCTCCGCGAATACCATGGCGAGACTCCGCCCGAAAGCGTCATGGAGAGCAAGCGCTTCGCCTTTCTTAAAGGATGAAATCTCGGTCATCCGGATTCAGTCCCAAAGGGCTAAACGATCGGAACAAGAAAACGCTCTAAATTTCACAAAAATAGAACCTTCCCACCGTCGTCCGGTCTCAGCCCCTTTGGCAAATCATTCACCATGGTTGGGACGACTATCTCATCTACCACCCCCGACGGCCGCTTCCACGGCATGCCCGTCGAGCTTGATCAAGCTGGAGACGGAAGGTCGGAGACTATAGGAATTGCTCCATGAGAGACCATCCTAAACTAAGAGCAATCGAACTGGCCGACCAATTGGCCTTCACTGTCTACAAACACACCGCATCCTTTCCCAAAGAAGAGATGTTCGGACTCACCTCACAGATTCGACGAGCCCCTGTTTCAGTCGCCTCCAATAGTGTAGAAGGGAGCGCCCGGGCTTCTGAAGCCGAGTCTATCCGTTTCCTTGATAGTGCCTGCGGTTCGGTGCGGGAGGTCTGAGTCTCAGGTCGACCTTTCCCTCCGCCTTGGATTCCTCAGCGCCACCCGCCATGATGGTCTTCTACCACTCACCCCTGAGACTGCTAAAGTTCTCAACGGCCTTCTCCGGGCACTGAGAAGAGCCTGACCCACTCCAGCTTGCCATCCCAGGCGCACGTAAGCGCCGGAGGCTGAACAACTTCAGGCCTGAGCCGGATGCCCGATGAAATCTCCCGCCCACAGCCTGCACCCTACAGCCTCGCCCGACCCACCGGCGCAGAGCCCGAGAGCTTCGACCAACCTGTGCGCCGTAGCCTCTTGACCGCCATAGCTCCGCGAGCGACGGCGGTTGGCGAAGGAGTAAGTCCCGCCTGGCAGCCCGTCGAAATCCCCCTCGGAGACGGCCGCATCCTGATCCTCGACGATTCCTGAGAGTCAGGTGCCTCAGAAACCAACGAAAAAACCGCTGCCATAAAAGAACTGGGCAACGCGGGACGGGAATCTACGCTCCGTGCTCATGAGATTAGTGCTAAAGTCACCGAATTGGGGTAAAATACGGCGTCGTTCGGGGGCTTTTCTTGCCGAAATCCCGACAACCGCCAAACCAAACCACCACCTCAGCCCCTCTTTCCCCCGCAACCCCCTTTCTCCCCCCGCAGCTCCGGTCCAAGGGCGGCTTCAAGGCCCTCCCGCCAAAAGCAAATTCCTAGCAGTAACGATTTTATCACGTGGCAGTTGGCCGGCGACCTCCTCCCGGAAGCGAGCCGGGAACAGAAAATCGCCACCGGCTTCCTGCGCAACAACCCGACCTCCAATGAGGGAGGCCTCATCGACGAAGACTACCGCATCAAATACCTCATCGATCGTGTCAACACGACCTCGACGGCATTCCTCGGGCTCACCATGGAATGTTCGCAGTGTCATGATCACAAATTCGACCCGATGACGCAGCGCGAGTATTACGAGATGAGCGGGTTTTTCAACAGCCTCGTCGGCAAAGGCAACACCAAAGGATCAACCGAACCGACTCTAAAAACACTGCTGCCGGAACAGGAGCGACGCCTCGCCAAAATCGATCTGAGAATCAAATCGGTAGAAGAAACCTTGGGCCAGACTCCCCCACTGCTGAGCAAAGATTTCGAAAACTGGCTCGCTGAGCAAAAGAAGCCAATCGAGTGGAAATCGCCACGAGTTGTCTCCAACCGCTTTTCGGTAAAAAACGATGCCAGCCCGTCCCGGCCGGCAGCGCTCTCGAAGGTTTTAGGACGCTTCGTGCGGATCGAAGCGGCAAAGGGACGTCGCGGCTTCATCACGATCTCGGAAGTCGAGATCTTCTCCGCTGGAAAAAATATCGCACGAGCTGGGACCGCAAAGCAGTCGAGCAACTACGGGCCTGACACCGCCGCAGGCAAGGCGATCGATGGCACCAAGGATGGCTCTTTCGCGTCCTGTGCCTGCACCCTTGAGGAGACCGATTCATGGTGGGAGATCGACCTTGGCGCCGTGAATTCGATCGACCACATCCTAGTCTACAATCGCAACGATTGTTGCCCCGAGCGACTCGACAACGTGACAGTGAGTATCCTCGATCAGAATCGCAAAGTCATCACCACCCGCAAGATCGGAAATGCGCCCTTTCAGAGTGAATTCATCCTCAACTCCGATGCGCCAAGGCCGCAATCGGAGAAGAAAAACTACGAATTAGGAGTCGCTCCCGCAGCGGGTAAGATCACTTCGCTAAGGCTAGTCAGCGCCGGAGCGGCATTTGTCGAATCGCTCCGACTCGAGGCCATCGGCGAGGACGGTAGACCGCGCGAACTCAAACTTAAAGCGGCCACGAAGCTCAAGATCGGAAAAGAACCAAAAATCATCGCGCTTGAAAAAACAGCCGAACTCGCGACCGGTGAGACCTTAAAACTCACGGTCGCAGGCGACCCGTTCGAGCTACACCTGACCGCAGACGAAACGGCCGCAACACGAGCGTCTTTGCCAAAGGGTCGTCATAAACGCCTGGCCCACTTCCGCCGCACTTGGCCGGGCTTCACCGAGCCACGCAAACGGTTGGAAACACTGAAAAAGGAAAAGACCGCCATCGAAAAACAAGCCGTGGTCACTATGATCGCGGTCGACCAAGCCAAGCCGCGACCAAATTACATTTTGATGCGAGGCGAGTATGACAAACCGGGAGACGCGGTCGAGACTTCAGCTCCGTCAAGCATCATGGAATTCTCCGACGAATTCCCGAAAAACCGTCTCGGCTTGGCGAACTGGATCACCGATCCAAGCAACCCACTCACCGCGCGGGTCGCGGTGAACCGCTACTGGCAAATGATCTTCGGCGCCGGCCTCGTGGTAACCTCCGAAGATCTCGGCACGCAAGGGGACCGGCCGAGCCACCCGGCACTGCTCGACTCCCTCGCGGTCGAATTTGTCGAATCTGGGTGGGACGTAAAGCAACTGATTCGATTAATGGTCACCTCAGCAAGCTACCGCCAAGCAAGTATCCAATCATCGCTGATCCTCGAAAGAGACCCCAACAACCGCCTCCTCTCGCACGCCCCGCGTCAGCGTCTCGCGGCGGAATCGATCCGCGATCACGTGCTCGCAGTGAGCGGTTTGCTCGTCAAAAAGCGTGGCGGCCCCGGCGTTCGTCCTTACCAGCCGGCGGCCTTGTTCGGCAGAAACGCAATCGGCGATGCAAATGCCACCTTCAAACAGGGAACGGGAGACGACCTCTACCGTCGCAGCCTCTACACCTACTGGAAACGCCAAATCCCTGCGGCCAATATGCGAATCCTGGGAGCGGACGGCCGCAACTCCTGCCGCACGCGTCGCGAGCTCACCAACACTCCGCTCCAGGCATTGGTCTTACTCAACGACCCGCAATTCGTCGAAGCCGCGCGCGCCTTGGGCACGCGGGCGATGAAGGAGGGCGGCAAGTCCGTCGAGTCGAGACTCGCCTATGCATTCCGGCTTTCGACCTCTCGCGCCGCGACCGCATCAGAACGGGCCATCCTTGTCGCCGAATTCAAGGACCGCTTAGGTGAGTTCGAAAAAGACCTGCCCCGTGCGAAAGCCTACCTCGCGGGCGGGGGCACCCTCAAAGCAGCCCCCGATCTCGACCCCGCGCAACTCGCGGCCTACTCCGCCGTGGCGTCCCTCATCCTGAACCTCGACGAATCCATCTCAAAGAGCTGATCAATCCTGGAAGAGAAAGATGCCGCAGCCCCTCCTTAAAACGAGCCGACCCTATTTTTCATGAGGTGCCGCTCAAATTCCTTGGTTTAGGGGTCGTCGTAGTTTGTAAATTTCTTTTCTGGAATCTTTCTCAAAAATAATTTTATCCACTGCGAGAAGGGTGCTGTCTTTTTTTAACAGATTTTTGTAATCGTTTGCACGCCGTTCTAGATGATTGATCATTTTTATCAGAGTGCGCTCCTGCGTGTGGAGATCGGGCCGGTCAGTGAGGTCGGCTTTTCTTGGTGTCGCAGACGACTCAAGGAGAAGCCAGTTGCCGCCAAATCACACCGTTCTTTCGCGAAAATCCACGATCCCGGCAGGAACTTTAGCCGCAATTTCGAAAAAGGCCTGCAAGGAGATCAACCAAACCACTTCAACAAAATAATTCTTGATAAAGCGGCTAGGATCATCATGTTTTAAGAACCAATGCGCAAATCGAAACATGAAATTTTCAGCCTTTTCCCGTTCAAAATGGTCGTATCAAATTTCGGCGATTTTGCTTTCCTCAATCTCACTTTTTTCGCCTTCCGGTCCGAGCAATCGCTGTTTCAAGAGCCTTTCGCAGAGCGCAAATTCCTAGCGGGGACCTCATTACCTGTTTTCCTTATGGCATAATGGTCTCCCCAAATTATCTCACCACCTTCCTCGATGTTGCACAGCGGTCACCCTCAAACCCCGCGATTTGCTACCTCCGCCGTGGTGAAACCGAAGACACTTCATTCACCTATGAAGAACTTGTCGAAGTCAGCCAGAGATGGGCTCGTTGTTTTCTGGCCACGCAAAACTCCGAGGAACCGGTATTACTGGTCTACCCGCCCGGGCCTGAATTCTTCGTGGCACTTTTGGGGTGCCTGTTTGCAGGCATCATCGCAGCGCCGCTGCCGGTTCCGCGACCAGGTGAATCACTCCACCGCCTCCAGCAGATTACGCGGCAAACCCGATTTGGAGCCCTCATTTCAACTCGTGCCACGCTCGCTGGCATCACTCGCAGCGCCAACGCAACAGACTCACTCGGGCCGATCCGGATGCTCTGTCACGAGGACTTTTTATTTGGCGATTCAACCTGCCCGGCCGAACTCCCCGGCCTGACTATTCATCCCGAAAAACCCATTTTGGTGCAGTTCACCTCGGGCTCGACACGCGCCCCACAAGGTGTCGCGGTGAACGGTCGCTCACTCACTGAAAACGGAGAGCTGTGCACTGAAAGTATCCGCTGTTCCAATGACAGCTGTATGGTGAACTGGCTGCCCCACCATCATGATCTCGGTCTGTTTGGCGCCTTTCTCTACCCCTTATTAAAGGGACAGCGGACCGTGCATATGGCCCCCCATGCATTCGTCCAACGCCCGGAGCGATGGCTAAAGGCGATCTCCCACTACCGGGGCACGATCAGTGGAGGACCACCAGTAGGCTTCGAGTTATGTAATCGCGCCATCACGGATGAGATGTTGGACGGGGTCGATCTGAGTTGTTGGGACACCGTATTCTGTGGCGCCGAACCCGTATTTTCATCGACGATTGACTCCTTTTTCAGCCGATTCGCCGCCCTTGGACTCTCCCGTCGCAGCTTCGCCCCCGTTTACGGACTCGCCGAAGCCACCGTCTTTGTCGCGGGAACTCATCGGGGCGACCGCACCGCGCCGCCACCTTCGGACGCCGCTGGGCAACGTGAGCCCTGCCTTCTCACCGCAAAGACACGCCGCCAAATTCGAATTGTCGATCCGGTCACGCTCCGGGAGCTCTCACCCGGTAGGCCCGGCGAGATTTGGGTGCACGGCCCTTCTGTCGCCCTTGGTTATCTGACCGATCGTCTCGAATCGCCTCCGCAATTCCACGCCCGCACTGAACCCGACAACGGCATCGATCACCTGCGAACGGGCGATCTCGGCTACATTGAGGGAGATTGGATCTACATCACCGGGCGGATCAAGGACCTGCTGATCGTCAATGGCGTCAACGTGCATGCTGCCGACCTCGAATGGATCGGCGCCGAATGCGATCAACGCCTCAACGGTTCGGCGGCGGCCGCGTTTCACCGTGAAGACGGAGCGCACGGAGATGTGATTCTCTTGATCGAGATCCACCAAAAATATATCGACCCGACTGAGATCGCCCCTCTCGAGGATCAGATTCGGGCCAGAGTTCTCGCCGAAACGGGCGTCGCCCTGAGCACCATCGCGATTCTGCCCCGCGGTGCCCTGCCTAAAACCACCAGTGGGAAGATCAAGCGGGCTCGCGCTAGGGCGGACTTTACCGAGCGCGGGGGGCCTTCCACTCATCTTTCACGATCACAGTCTGTCCCACTATGACGGCATTCCGAAAACCATTTCAGGTCGACGATCTGACGGAATCTCGACGGATCCTGCAGAGCCGCGAATTCGGGGTGCCTGACTTTGCGTCGGGTCTGCGCAAATTAGAGCAGGCCACCGAACTTGAGTTGCCGCACATCATCGCGATGGCGGAAAAGGTGCTATTCCTAGTGAATGGCCCCGAGCACCTCCGACGGCGCAGAGCGTGGATGGGTTTCTTTCGAGCCGATAACATTTGCCGATGGGACGGCGAAATTCTGGCAATCGCCGAAACCGCGGTCGCCCAACTGCCGGAAGAGGGAGAGGTCGAGTTGATGGACGCCTTTACGATTCCCCTCGTATCCCTTTCCAATTGCCGACTGCTGGGAGTTCCCGAGGAAAACCACCGACTCTATAATACCTGGACAACCGAAATCGCGAGCCTGGTTGAGTCCGTGCTCTCGATCCGGCGCGCGCGACGCGCGGAGGAACTCGCGGCCCTTTTTGCGGCCGATCTAAAATTACGTCTCTCCAGTCGAGTTGCACCGCCGGGGCCTGCGCCATCGATGCTCGATTTCCTAGATGAAACCCTTCCGGAGAGTTCGCTGGAAGAGGAACGTATTCCGACGCTCATGGGCCTTTACATGACCGGGCTTGCCACGCTCTTCACCTTTTCCAACGCGCTGAATCGGGTCGCTTCCAGCTCAGCCGAATACCGCCAAGCGCTCCTTGCACCGGATACTTCCGACCGCACCTTCGACGACTTGATCGGGCGGAGCGTGGCCGTCGTCTACATGCACCGCATCGCGCGACAGGAAACGCAGGTGAATGGCGTCACACTCGTCCCGGGCAATAGCGTACTCGCTCGCACCGTCGATCCCGACGCCGCTCCTTTGCGAGGGGGCTGTCCATTCTCTGGCTCTTCCTCTGAATCAACAGGGACGGACCCGGCTTCCGGTCCCGCCCAAATGCCTTTTGGGGTCGGCCTCCACAAATGCATCGGCGAAGATTTTGCCAAACGAGTTATTCGCCACGGGGTCACGGCATTGCTCAGACGCTTCCCCGATTTTCGGACCATCCAGGCGCCGACTCACGGGGGGCCTCTCCCTAATATCAGCGGTCCCGATGCCCTGCATTCTAACTTAGTCCCCCGTGACCCGAATAGGGCCCTCAACGTATGAATCCCTCTCCCTCTCTCGAACGTTCCAAGTTGATTCAATTCCTAACCACTCAAATTGCCGCCCGTTTGGATTGTTCCCCTGAGGAAATCAAACCCGATCGCGACCTGTTGCATCTGGGCTTGCAGTCAATTGATGCCGTTGTGATCAGCTGCGAGTTAGAGGATTTCGTCGATGGAGAGGTGGATCCCACCCTGCTGCTTAACCACCGCACGGTCGCACAGGTTGTAGACGCCTTTCTCGACCTCCGAGCCGAAGAAGAGGAATCCCTCCCCGATCCAGCATGAGAAAGCTCGCTCAACCAACTGCACCTCTTTGGGGACGACCTGAGGCCTGCCCTATCTCGTCCCGCACGACCGACCGCTAGTCTTCGATGTCTTACCAGTCTCTGATCTTCATCTTTGTTTTCATGCCGATCGTCGTGCTGTGCCATCGGCTGGCGCTCCGTTTTGCGCCTCCATCGGCCAAAACACTGCTGTTGGTGGCTTCTTTGCTTTTTTACGCCTTGGGGGATCTCTCTTACCTTCCGATTTTAGTCGGCTCGATAGGCTTCAACTTCCTTGTGGGGAGACATTTGATGCAGCTGGGACGTCAGTCTAAAGCGAGAGGGTGGGTCCTAGCAGGTGGGATCATTGCGAATCTGCTCCTCCTGGCATCTCACAAATATGGACTCATCTCCGTCGAGCGTGCCGGGGAGCTTACGGGTGTCACGGCATTGGCTTTCGCTGGGGCAATCCCTCTTGGGATGTCGTTTTACACGCTCCAGCAGATCACCTATCTGGTTGATGCCAGTCGCTCGACGAAGTGCCGGTCGGACTTTGGCAGTTACGCGCTTTATGTGACGTTTTTCGCCCAAATTGTGGCGGGACCGATTGTGCGCTTCCCCCGCAATCGATCTCAGTTCACCGAACGCGTCAGCAGCGTGGTTAATCTTGAGCAACTGAACCGTGGGGTATCACTCTTCATCTTCGGCCTCGCGAAAAAAATTATAGTGGCCGACAGCTTGGGCGGGATCGTGAACCCCATTTTTCAAGGGGTGGGGAATGGCGGAACGCTCTCCCTGTTAGACGCCTGGTTGGCCGCCTATGGATTTCTGCTCCAAATCTACTTCGATTTTTCCGCATACTCGGACATGGCCGTGGGTATCGGTCTGATCTTTGGATTTCGTCTGCCCCTCAACTTCAATTCTCCTCTCCGAGCCATCTCGCCCACTGACTTCTGTGGCCGCTGGCACATCACCTTGACCGCGTTTATTCGTGATTTCGTCTTTCTCCCTACCTTCAATCTGGTCCGCAAACTGACCCCGGGCCAAGGGATCCGGCGCATGATCGTAGTCTGGTCGGTCGCCACCCCGATCAGCCTTATGGCCGTCGGTCTATGGCATGGTGCGAGTGGCACCTTCGTCCTCTGGGGGTTCTTGGCTGGTCTCAACGCGGTGGTTTTTCAGCTCCTCACGATCCGCCGGAAAGTTAAGCGTTCTGCCAAGCGGGGGATCCGCCTGCCTCGCTGGATCGGCCGTGTTGGCATTCTTTTCACTCTCCCACTGATCACGCTGCTCTTTCGGGTCGAGGAAATGAGCGATGCTTGGGTGATCCTTCGCAGCATGTTTGACTGGTCGCTTCCGACTTTGTCATCCCTTAGCTCTGCCTTACACCACTTTGCGGAAAGCTTCGAACTCGCAAGTGGATTCGTCGGAATCGGCAAGACGACAAGCTACGCCGTCTCTGTGGTTGTCGCGACCTTTGCTATTGCGTTGTGGGCTCCCAACACCAATAGCATCTTCAACCTTACCCATGACGATGCGGTGGAAGTGGCTCCCACTCGGCTGCGTTGGCGGGAATCGATCGTCTGGGCAGCCTTCACCGGCGCGATTCTCACGACGATCATGATCTTCATCGATTACCGGGAAAGCCTTCCGGTCATTTACGGACAATTCTGATGCGCCCCTCCCCACGCCTTTACTTATTTATCCTATTTGCGCCCCTCACCGCGATCGTCTGCGGCTGTGTGCTCTTCAACCTGTGGATTGATCCACAGGATAGCCGCCGCTATCAACGGCTGTCCACGCACACTTATACGTTGCCCGCCCTTTTGACCGAACTTGAGCGGCCGCCTGCCTCCGAGCCTGATATCGAGGTCTTTCTTTTAGGGACATCTCGAACTCCGAAAGTCCGCGCGAATTCGGAGTTCAAAGCCCTAAATCTTGGTATCGCTGGTGCGGATGACGGCCTCATCGATAACCTCCTCACGGGCCTGCTGCAAACGAGCACCCGATCTCATGTCTATTTTGTCGATGCGATGGGTGGCCGCCGTGGGAAATATGAAGGAAAAGTACTGCTGCGCTATCTGGTCAATAGCAGAACGACCCATCAATCGCTCCATCACATCGCAAACGAAATGCGCAAATCCTCGATAGCAGCCGAAGGCTCCCCCCCTGATCATATCGTCCCGCAAGAAGCCGAGAAAGAGCAACTGCGTCGAAACCTTGTGAACCTCGCGACAATCGAATATCTGCAAGACTCACTCTTGGTTCGTCCCAATACCAAGGCGGCGGTTCAGCAAAGAATTGAACGCATAAGCAAACTCGCTGTCCCGCATGATGCCTTGGTCGTCTATTATGAGGGCCCCCACTCTCCGTGGGTTCTGGACGACCCCTTGGTTTTGGAGGGGTTGCAGGAGCGCTCCCACCTCTGGCGTCGAGCCCTGGCAGAACTCAAGGCGGCGGAGCTCAGCACCTCGGACGGATTACCGTCCAGTGACGAGAAGCCACGAGTCACGGTCGTTTATGCATCCTATGCAACCCCGACCGAATGGGGTGAACCTGCCCTACCAGAGGTGTGGTCAGAAGATCATTGGTTAGACGCATTGCACTTTGATTCGACGATTGGCGAAGCCTTGCTTGACCGCCTCAGGAGCGACACGGCGTCGGAGCCCCATTAATCTCTAATCGAGCATGCCCCATGAGGAGGCTGGTTCATTCGCGGAACTCTTGTAAGATTCGAAGTCTGGCCTAGGTTCAAGCCCTCAATGATTCTTCGCGCTACTTTCATTCTTACTCTGTGCACCCTTCTTTCGACTCATCTTTTTGCGGTCCCTCCGGAAGATGACCCCGGTAAGATTGAAGGCACTGCCAATCCTGATAAGTTCCCTGCGCAGGATCCCGATAAAGCCCTTCTCTCCACGATTACTTATCCCGAGGAAATGGAGGCCCGCGTTTACGCCCGCCAGCCGGATGCTCTCAATGTCACCGCGATCGCTTTCGACGAACAAAACCGTCTCTATCTCGCCGAGACCCACCGCTTTGATCGTGGCATCGAAGACAACCGCCGTAACCAACATTGGCTACGCGACGAGATTGCCCTCACCTCCACCGCCGAGCGCCTGGAGATGTATCGGAAACACTCCGCCGTCAAACCGCTTGAATACTACACCAAATACTCTGAAAAAATCCGCGTTCTAGAAGATCGTGATAGCGATGGCATCATGGACCACGCCCAACTCTTCGCCGATGATTTCAATCATCCCCTTGATGGCACCGCCGCTGGCATCATGGCCGCGAACGGAAAAGTCTACTTCGCCTGCATCCCGAACGTTTGGATGCTCGAGGACACCGATGGCGACCTCAAAGCCGACACTCGAAAATCACTTCAAGAAGGTTATGGAATCAGCGTGAGCCTCAGCGGCCACGACCTCAATGGCTTCGCCTTCGGACCAGACGGGCGCATCTACTTCACAATCGGCGACCGCGGCTACAATCTTAAAACTCCCGATGGCCGTCACCTTTACGATCAATATGCCGGAGCGATCTTCCGCATGGAGCCAGACGGCAGCAGTCTCGAAGTCGTTCACTCCGGTCTGCGCAATCCCAAGGAGATTGCCTTTGACCAATACGGCTCCGCCTTCTCGGTCGATAATAACGCCGACATGGGAGATAAGGCGCGCGTCGTCTACATGGTCGAAGGAGCGAACTCCGGCTGGAATCGCGGCAATCAAAACCTCCGCAACTTCCGCCACGTCATCGATATCAACCGCCGCCACGCCATCCCCTGGATGGTCGAGAATGGCTGGGATACCTCCGGCACAAACCGCCCCGACGCCTACCTCCCAACCGTCGGTCACGTCAGCACCGGACCCTCCGGCCTGACTTACAATCCCGGCACCGGACTCGCCAAAAAATGGGATAACAACTTCTTCATCTGCGATTTCCGCGGAGGAAAAAGCGGCGTCATCGCATTCGAAATGGCGCCCTCCGGGGCCTCTTACTCGGTGGCAAGCACTGAAACCTTCATCGAGGGACTTCTCAATACCGACATGGAATTCGGCTACGATGGCCGCGTCTACGTCAGCGACTTCACCGGCAGTTGGAACACCTACGATCTCGGCGCAATTTACGTCTTTGAAAACCCCGACGAACTCGCCAAGCCTGTCACCTCCGAAGTCCGCAAAACCTTCGCCAAAGGCTTCGACATCCTTTCCCCTCAAGATCTCAGCAAGCTTCTTGAACATCCCGACCTCCGCGTCCGCCAACGAGCTCAGTTCACTCTCGCGAAGTCCGGTAAAAATCGCCAAATTCTCATCGAGGCAACCTCCACTGACAAACCACTCCTGACCCTTCTTCACGGCGTCTGGGGACTCGGACAACTTGCACGCCTTCAAAAGGATTCCCTATCCGCCCAAGCTCTCGCCAAGCTGACCAGAGATATTCATTGGCGGATCCGCGGACAAGCGGTCCAAGCTCTCGGCGAAGCCGATCCGGCGGGCCATCATGAGGCCCTCGCGGCACTCCTCACCGACGCAAACCTCAACACTCGCATGCTCGCGGCGATTGCCCTCGGTAAAGCCAGAAATCCTGACGACATCCCCGCTCTCGTTTCTCTCCTCGAGCAAAACGACAGCGCCGACGCCTATCTCCGCCACGGCGCCGTTCAAGCGTTGCAGACTATCACGCAAGCCACGGGCTCAACCAAGGCCATCGTCGATCTCAAATCCCACCTTTCTCCAGCGGTTCGCCTCGGAGCAGTCCTCACCCTCCGCCGCTTGCAAGATGCGGGGATCGCGGCGTTCCTCACTGACTCGGAGGACTCAATCGTCATCGAGACCATTCAGGCCATCAACGACGCCTATATCGAAGGAGCACGCCCCGCCCTCGCGGGCCTCACCCCCTGGCTCGGGAAGTCCACTCCCATGATCGACTACCGGATCATCAATTCCATCTACCGGGTCGGAGGCCCCGTGAACCTGCGACGCGCCTTAGAGATCGCCGCCGACGCAACGTTCTCCAAGAACGTCCGCATGGAAGCCCTCTTCGTCCTCCAACGTTGGGAAAACCCACCGTCCGCTGATTCCACCACCGGCAAGTACCGCCCGCTCAGCAATGCCCGCTCACTCGCAGCTCACCGCCCGGAAATCGCCAAGACCCTCAGCACACTTTTAGAGACCTCCTCGCAGAGATCATAAGCACCACCGAATCCTTCGACCTCAAAATCGCCCCTGAAGTTCTTCTCACGCACTTTACCAACCCCAAAAACTCCACCACGCTCAGGCTTGCGGCGCTCAAAAACTTACGGAAGGAAAAGACTCCTGAACTCCGTCAGATCCTCGCCAAAACCCTCAATGATCGCGATCGCGAAATTCGGGTCCAAAGCCTTGCGGCCCTCGCTGAGCAAGACACAGCCTCCGCCATCAACGCAGCCCGCAAGATTCTCGCATCGGATCAGACATACGATCAGCAACAAACCTTTGCCATTCTGGCCACACTCAAACACCCCGATGCCGCAGCCATCATTCTAGCGAGTCTGCGAGACATCTCGGCGAAGCCCTCCGGTCTTCATCTCGATCTCCTCGAAGCTGCTGAAAAACGCAGCGAACCGGAAATCGTCACGGCCCTCGCGGCCTACCATTCCACGCTCGACCCCACCAACCCCTTCGCCGCCTATGACGTCACCCTGACCGGAGGTGACCTTAACAACGGCCGCGGAATTTTCTACAACCACGGCGCCGCGCAATGCACCCGCTGCCACAAGGGCCAAGCGAATCGTGAAAAAGGCGGAGTTGCCGGCCCCAACCTGAAGGACGTCGGCAGCCTCCACGAACCAGCCTACCTCGTCGAATCACTCGTCAATCCTGGCGCCCAAATTGCCCCGGGGTACGGGACCGTTTCCCTCACCTTGAAGGACGAGACCATCATCGCCGGGACCTTAACCAAAGACGATCAAAAAGAAGTGACGATCAAGGACCTCGTCAACGGAGAGGAAACCACCTACTCACGGACTAATATTGCTCAAATGACCCGCCCCGTGTCCACCATGCCTCCCATGATCGGCATCCTCTCAAAGACCGAGATCCGGGACCTTGTCGCCTACCTCGCCTCCCTCAAGGCAAAATAGGACTGAAAAGGGCCGATCATCACCCCACTTTCGGCGATCAACTTAAAATTCCTTTCACGACTTGCCCGTCCTCGGTCGGTCCGATCAGGCGTTGATCGAGACCTTGATAGGCGAAGCTGAAGCGGTGAGGATCGAGACCCATGAGATGTAAAATCGTCGCTTGCATATCACGAATTCCGACCGGATTTTCGCCGATATAATAACCAATATCATCAGTCTGACCATAGGCCCCCGGCTTGATTCCGGCCCCTGCCATCCACATCGTGAAGGCATGCGGGTAATGATCACGACCGTAAAAACCCGGCTTGAGCGTGGCATTGACGTTGTTTTGCATCATGGGCGTGCGACCGAATTCCCCCCCCCCAGACGATGAGGGTTTCCTCAAAGAGCCCACGTTGCTTCAAATCCTTGATGAGCCCCGCAATTGCCCGGTCAATCTGCTGACACTTGATCGGCAGGGTTTCGTCGATCGACTCGCCAGGCGACGAACCATGGTGGTCCCACCCCCAATCGTAGAGTTGCACAAAGCGGACCCCATTCTCAACGAGACGTCGCGCCAGCACGCAATTGTTGGCAAAGGTGGGGTCGTCACCCTGATAGAGTTGGCGTGGATCAGCGGCAGTCTCAACACTGGAGACGTGACCAGGCTTGGCCCCATACCAACCCCCTTTCTCCCCCCGCAGCTCCGGTCCAAGGGCGGCTTCAAGGCCCTCCCGCCAAAAGCAAATTCCTAGCAGTTGATTGGGATTTAGCTGAAATTGCACCTGAAGATGACACTTACGTCACCAACGCTGATGCCCTCGAACATCATGAATTATCTTTGAGTGTCACAAAAACGATTAATAATGCTGGACAAGTAACGACCACTCAATCACCAGATCAAAATCCTCCAGGAGTTCAATGGCTTACAGCGAACTTGACCCAAGTTTCGGATGAGTCTCATCCGGAGGGAAACGAGGAGAAAACAGAGGGTTCAGATACTTGGACGGTAGTGGGGAAGGGAGCGGAGGTCAACGGAGTTTGGTCTATCGAATTGGTTTTCTGGAAAAAATATGGCGCCGGGGGCGTTGTTTATGGCTGGGACGATTAGGTTTACTCGGAAAAAAACCAGCTCTATTAGGGGTGCCGGTCAATCTAAAAGTGGATAGCGGACTCCCCCCTCAGGTTGCAAATTACGCTTATATGATCCTATGATTCTATGATTCTATGAATCTAGTTGAGTTCTTATCCGAAATCTAATTAAATTTCACTTAATTGACAATAATCCATGAAAAAATATTAATATGCCTTTCAGCTGTTGTTGTTCTCGCAGTATGTTTCGTAATGTCAAGGCCTTTGGCCAGCTCCGGCAATCAGCAATCAACTGACGATGGAAGCCGAAGGTCTAGCGATAGAAATCGGTCTAGGGAAAGGCTCACGAACACTCGACAGGAGAGGTTTGAGCAATCTCTTTACGACCCAGAGGAGCTAATTGCTCTAATGCCTGAGCTAACGAAGACAAGCTTCTTTAACAACAGAAAAAACTATGATAGGTTGATTGCATCGCTCGAGGGGTGCAGTAAGGCACAGCTTGCCCAACTCTTGTCCTGTTGGCCAATGGAGCTAATCGATGACGAAGGGAAAAGCCTTGACATCCCGTCACTCCAAACTTTCGTGAGAGATGCTAGGAAGGTCTTCATAAGGGGAGCTGGGAGTGACGAATCGGTCAAGGCAGACGTCGAATTAGCTTCACTCATTGAACCTTCTTCGTATGCTAAAGGTTACTGGTTAAGATTAATTATCTCGAAGACAGAAGCATTTTCTGCTGAGGACTTTGCTCATATCGTAGATTCCGGAAAACTTTCATCCCAAGACAAGTCAATGCTTCGGTCTGGATTTCTCATGTGCCACCATGATGACTTGAAAGCTGGCAATCTAGACGTAGTTGAGAACTATCTTAATGTAATTAGTGATCCAGAAGTTATGATGCATATGGCAGTTGACGTGATCAACTACGCTCCAAAAGACAAGGCTTATCTCAAAGCTTTGTCTGTATGGATTGGAGGTCAAGAAGGTGATTTGCTTGAAGCCGCCGATAGACGTTTAATACAAGAGGCAATTAGCCTAGACGCAACAGGGATTGCTTATGAGCACATAGATGAGCTTAAAGCTAACTCAAACACTAGGCGAGCCCAGCTTACTACAAGCTTCCTCAAAGTAGAGATGGCTAGAAGAAAGAATGAGGACAAGTAGCGCTAAACAGGAGGTAAATCATTTGAAGATTAGATCTTTAAGTTCGACGATGCTTGTCAGGTTTAAAAAATAGAATAGTAACAGAAACATTTGTGTGCAAAAATTAGGTATTGATCGCCCGGATGGAAGCGTTCTTTTTGTTTCTCCATTCTTCGTCGGATCTAAATCTAAAATAGATGTGGTTCGTCGTTATCGTCAGATGACTAAAATCAACCCCCTTTCTCCCCCCGCAGCTCCGGTCCAAGGGCGGCTTCAAGGCCCTCCCGCCAAAAGCAAATTCCTAGCAGTTATTATTTCCAGTTATTATTTCCCGCACTAGCTGTAGGAATCCGCTTGCTTAGCGGATTTGGGAAGGTCAAGGTGCCGCCATGCCTGCTCCGAGACTGATTATTCCTCATGATTCTGATGGGACGTTGCCGGATTTGGCGGCCTACCATATTTCTTCACGTGTCGTCCATCGTCAGTAT